>Ga0123335_1004674_pt1 | contig 17413 bp, 18 predicted proteins | sample BiotimSIPDNA_2_FD_89707 | JGI IMG/M metagenome (GOLD analysis project Ga0123335, IMG submission 89707) | Anaerobic biogas reactor microbial communites from Washington, USA - Biogas_R2 time_0 SIP DNA | ecosystem: Engineered > Bioreactor > Anaerobic > Unclassified | place: Washington, USA...
CGGAATTCCTTGAAGACTACCTCCCATGGAGTCCAGAAGTTCAGAAAGCCTGTAAGTAGAGCAAAACCTCAGTTTACACTGGTTTTGCTCATTTTTCAATACACCTTGTTACTTGACGCTTACCTCACATCGACGAGCTTCACGGCTAACCGTGAGGCTTTCTCTATTTTATTACAAAAAAACAGCGCTTTTCCGGTTACCGGCTTCACCTGCCGAAACCGGATTTTCCGACTTCTGACTTATGAAACACCAGAGATGCTTTGTCGGATATTATCGGAATAAAATAGTTTCCCATGTATTTAATAAATAGTAAGACAGAAAAAAGATGTCATGCTATAATTATACAGACAACTTATCTAATGATAAGGAGTTGTATGTCATAATGTGGATATTTTTTGGTTTTGTTCTCTCATTAATTTGAAAAGGGGATGTTTAAGAATTGCAAAAAATTTTGTCCAAGAGTATCATTGTCAGAGTTACATTTATGCTGCTCATCGTAGCTGTATTGGCATCTGCAGTTATAGGTTGCAATGCGAAGGTCGAACAGAAAGCACAAGACAAAATAATCATGTTTGGTGATTTTAATTGGGACAGCGCTCTAATCAATAACAGGATAGCACAGTTTATTATCGAGAACGGTTTTGGTTATGAAACAGACAGCATGCCGGGGGAAACAATACCTTTGATGCAGGGTTTATCCAGGGGTGACCTTGACGTTGCCATGGAAATATGGGTTCAGAATGCTCAAGAAGCTTATGATAAAGGTATTGCTGATGGCAGTTTTATTGATCTGGGAACTAACTTTAACGACAATGTGCAGGGAATGTTCGTGCCTGCCTATGTAGTTAAAGGAGATCCCGGTAGAGGAATTGAGCCGATGGCGCCGGATCTCAAATCTTATACGGACCTGCCAAATTATAAGGATTTGTTCCGGGACCCCGAGGTGCCGAATATGGGCAGATTTTATGGAGCTGTTCCCGGGTGGGAGGCCGATCATATTATAACTGAAAAATTTGATACATACGGTCTTTCACAATACTATAATGTTTTCCGGCCCGGTTCTGGCGCTTCTCTGGCATCTTCACTGGTTTCCGCCTATGAAAAAGGACAGCCGTGGTTTGGGTATTACTGGGGACCCACCTGGATTTTTGGTAAGCTGGACCTGATTCAAATAGAGGAACCACCGTACAATGAAGAGTTGTGGAACAACGGATATGGTTGCCAATTCCCGGCTGTTGATGTAAATATTGTGGTCCATAAGGATTTGCCCGAACAGGCTCCGGAAATTGTAGAGTTTTTAAAGAAATACAAAATGAAAAGCGATATTATCAGCGAAGCTCTGGCTTACATGACTGATGAAGGTGTAGAAGCTGACCAGGCTGCCATCTGGTTTCTAAGGGAAAAACAAGATATTTGGACAACGTGGGTTTCTGATGAAATTGCTGAAAAGGTAAAACAAAAGCTCTAAAGAGTCTAATAGCATTCGGTCAGACAGGCAACGAATTAGAGCAGTAATAAGAAATAGTGAGGTGAATCAGGCTATCAAATTTGATAGCCTGAAATAAATATAATGAATGAATTTCCTGAATTTTTATATTTCCCCATTGCTCCATATGTAAATGATTTTATGGCCCTTCTATTACAAAAGTTTGGTACGTTTTTTGATCAGATCACACTAGTTATATTAAACATGTTGATGGTAATAGAAAAATTCTTACTCTGGCTTCCCTGGTGGAGTATAATAATTGCGGTGCTCTACCTGGGCTGGAAATCTACTAAATCATGGATTACCGCTGCAGTTATGGCTTTGCTGTTGGTTATGGTGGGTAGCTTCGGCATGTGGGAATTAATGATGCAAACTCTGGCAATTGTAGGCGGGGCAGTCATTGTTTCGATATTAATGGGGATTCCCATAGGAATAGTAATGGCTTCCAGTAAAAAGGTTGATGCCATTTTAAGGCCGGTTCTTGACGCCATGCAGACAATGCCGAGTTTCGTCTACCTGATTCCCGCATTAATGTTTTTCGGATTGGGCAAAGTTCCCGGTTTGTTTGCAACACTAATTTATGCCATGCCGCCAGTGATTCGCTTAACCAGCTTGGGAATATCCCAGGTTTCCTATGATGTGGTTGAAGCAGGCAGGGCATTCGGCTCAACCAAAATGCAATTGTTGCTTAAAGTCCAGTTGCCCCTTGCCATGCCCAGTATCATGACCGGGATTAACCAGACAACTATGATGGCTCTGGCCATGGTAGTGATTGCTTCCATGATTGGGGCACGGGGCCTCGGCGAACAGGTGCTTATATCCATAGGCAGGATTGATGTGGGACGCGGTTTAGAAGCAGGGTTGAGTATTGTTGCGCTTGCGATTGTTATCGACCGTTTACTACAAGGTATTGGGACAGGGACGCGTAGTTAAAAGGATGTTGTTTGAGATGGAGCTCCAATTTTTATTGCGCCTGCAGTAAAGCCCTCCACCGGGCCGTTTATACTATTGCCAGGGGTTCAGATCCCTGTAAGTTAGATCATATAAACCCTTCGGTTTTATAAACTGAAGGGTTTATATGCTTATATTAGCGTTGTGAATGTCATTGCTTTGTCTTATGCAGGGTAAAACCCGTTCAATAAGTAATAGATTAAGAAGCTGCTGCTTCCTGAATGGCAGCCTGGTGACCGGGGTCCACCCTATTGGTACCATGTGTACGGCTGTTTAGGAAGTGCAGGTCGAAGTGACCGTCAAAGTCGTTACCATAAATATTCTGGCTTGTTCCGTGGGGCATTCCGGCCATTGAACAGGCTATCGCCCGCCCGTCGATTAATAGTAATCCAGGTCGACGGTCCCAGCTCCACTGACCCCCGAAGCACTCCTTCATGACCTGTGAATCGCTCGCTGTAAGGGGCTCACAATCGGCATGATTGGTTCCAAATAGATGGTAAATCTGAAACTCGCGGCCAGTACGTACATCTCTTAGGGTAGCAGTAGCCCCAATGGGAAATATGTCGTTAATTAATGCCCAACTAACCAGTTCTCCTTTTTGAGAAGATGCGGTCTGAGGTGCAGGCCTGGAAACAGCTCCCCTGCTGACCGGCTGGTAATTTGCACCGGGAATCTTAAGTTTCTGTCCGGCAAATAGCGTATCAGAGCTAAGGCTGTTTACTGATTTTATTGCCTCGATACTGGTTCCAAACTTGATGGCAATGGTCCAGAGACAATCGCCATGTACAACTGTGTATTCAGAAGGAGTTCCTGCCTGTACTGCGGGAGCAGGCGACGGGTTTGCTGAACCAGGTATAATCAGGCTTTGACCAATATGCAAAAAATCGGAACTTAAGTTGTTGGCTGATTTAAGCGCATCTACGGTAACGCCAAATTTGTTTGCAACTAACCACAGGCAATCTCCCTCAGACACGGTATATTTAAAAGAATCATTTGCAAAGGCTGTTTCTGACTGAACAGCTCCGCACAAGGCGGTTAAAGTCATCATGAGAATCAAGATAAACAAAAAAGGGTTCTTTTTACTTTTCATCATTACCTCCTTTTAGATTGGCATCGACTGCGGGTGGATTTTACCATCATTTGTTTCCTATTTCTACACAATGTTGCATAATCCTCCTGGCTGGCAGATTAATTTAGCTATAGTTGCCAGAAATAAAACTGAAAAGTGCTGGTAATGTTGAAAAGCAATGTCATTATTTGCATATAGCAAGACAATCTGGTAGCATTAAATCAGAATTTCGAGATACGTACAGAAGGGAAGAGTTTAAGGGGTTGCCCAGGCCGCTGAAGCAGCGTCCTGAAGGAGAAAGAAAACCAGTGTAAGCTCCTTGGCGGGACTAACCAACATGTGGCTCAGGCGCCGCCTTTAATCACGGCGCTGATTTAAGCGTACGCAGGTTTGTGTGGTATTTTTTATATGATCACAGCAACCGCCTGCCGGGTAGATCTGCTTGAGTGTGTTCAGTTGCTGATGTGTTTCTCCAGGTTGGTATAAAAATAACCTGTTGGCAACCGCTTAAAAAACGTTTAAACTTTAAATAGATTTAACTGGCCAGCGGCAAATGGGATTTAATGGATGATTGAGCCCGCTTATTTTTACCTATATATTCCATTATATTAATTTTTGTTAATGTTTCCGATTCGTTATTGTTTTGAAAATGTCATTATTTTAATGAGATTTGTATGGGAAGGAGAGAATTAAATTTGTCCGGTCATTCAAAATGGGCTACAATCAAGCGTAAAAAAGCTAAAGTAGATGCTCAGCGCGGCAAGCTTTTCACGCGTTTGGCAAGGGAGATTATTGTTGCTGCCCGGCAGGGCGGTGGTGATCCTGAAGGTAATTTCCGTTTGAAAACTGCTATACAAAAGGCCAAAGAAGCCAACATCCCCAATGAAAATATCACGCGGGCCATTCAGCGAGGATGCGGTGAACAGGGCGGTTCGAGTCTTGAGGAAATGATTTATGAAGGATATGGTCCGGGTGGTGTGGCAGTCATGCTGGAAATCATGACAGATAACCGCAATCGTACAGCAGGGGAGGTTCGCCATATTTTTGCCAAGAACGGTGGAAATCTTGGTGAAACCGGGTGTGTGGCCTGGATGTTTCAGGAAACCGGATTAATTGTCATTGATAAAGCTGAAAATCAACTTGATGAAGATGATTTGATGCTGCTGGCATTGGAATGCGGGGCGGACGATTTTAAAGTTGAGGAAGAATCATATGAAATCATCTGCAAGCCGGGTGAAATTCAAAAAGTGAAAGATTCTCTGGAGAAAGAGGGTGTAGTCGTTGCCCTGGCAGAGGTCACTATGATTCCCCGGAGTACGGTAAGTCTTGAAGGCAAGGAAGCAGAACAGATGCTACGGTTGATGGACGCCCTGGAGGAGCATGATGACGTTCAAAATGCATACGCAAATTTCGAAATTGAGGAAGAATGACTTTTGCCACCAAACAGGGTGGCTTTAATAATTTAATGTGAAAACAACGGAGTTCCTTGAATCAAATCACCATTATATGGTAATAATATGGAAAGAAGGTGCCAGTTTGGCAATGGTTATTTAAGGGTGGACCTGGAGGTATAATTGTGTACTTAACAAAGGATCAGAAAGTAACGGTATTATTTATCATTTTATTTGTAGTTTCTGCTGTTGCAGGCTTTGTTTGGGGCAGTTATTTTACAAATCCGCCTGAGCGCAAGCCGCTGGCTGTTTTCGGTTCTCCTGCAAATAGTACTGACCCAGTAGTTGCCGGGGATACAGTTCTGTTCCGGGAAAAACTCTACCTCTGCGGTGATACTGAAATGATATCCGGGGAAACTGTGCCCGGGAACATGGTTGGCCTGGACAGGAATGCCTTAATTGAAAGGTTTCCAGCTTCGGAAGGGTGGATTGTAAGTTTTAACGACCCCAGGTTTTTGACCTTAACTGTAAAATGCGGTGAATTGTGTCAGGTTCACAGGAATTACCGTCATCTTGGTCTCTACCAGGGGAAAGTCGCTGTTTATGAGGGGCCCATTGAATTTCACGAAAAAATTATACGGGTGGAAAACATTAACCTGGAGTCTCTTGAACCTGGTCTCCAGACAAAGCTGGAACAAGTGATGTCCCTGGACAAACAAACTCCTTTAACTGTGGAAAAACTCAGGGAAGAGGTGGAGTTTGCCTCCGACGAGCTCTTAAACGCAGCCCTGGAAAATTTGGATGAAAGCAGCTGACAGTTTCGCCTTTTTTTTAATAAATCCCTTGATGGTTTTACCTCTGTATTCTGATACACCGACACTTACTGATGTATTTATGGAGCACTTACCCCATTTTAATGATTGTATTTCATTTCTTAATCTTTCGGCAACTTTCTTTGCTTGTTCTTGTTAGCATGAGGAAGTATAGCCAGAAACTCTTCTCCTCCGTAACGGTCAATAAGATTAACTTTTCTAAGTATTTTTTTGCCTGGCAGACTTTTTTAATATTTCATCACCAGCCAAATGTCCATATGAATCATTTATTAATAATCATGTTAAAATATTCACAAATCCAGCGGCCTATTTTATGCCCTGTGATTAAAAAGAAATAATACGCTTTTTTATTGCCGCTTAAAAGCACCTGCTGCGGCGTGGAAGCTGTCAAGCTGATAGACTTAACTATAAACTTACTCCTATTAAAAGGATTGGGTTTTTTTTCGTAGAATAAGCCTTGTTGGAGGAGGGAGTGGCTTATTTGTTAATTATGGGAGTAGATCCAGGTATTGCTATTACGGGTTATGGTCTGGTTAATTATATAGACAATCGTTATTCAATTGTGGATTACGGTTGCATTCGCACAGCGTCCGGCACACCGCTTCCCGAGAGGCTTAATCTGCTTTATCAAGAACTCGTCAAGATTGTTGTTAAGTACGGTCCGGAGCACTATGTCGTTGAAGAGCTGTTTTTCAATAAAAACACCAGAACAGCGCTGGTGGTCGCCCAGGCCAGGGGTGTGACGATCCTGGCCGCCGCAGGTTCCGGTGTGCCTGTCTATGAGTATACCCCCCTCCAGGTCAAGCAAGCCGTGGCAGGCTCGGGAAGGGCCGGGAAAAGTCAGGTCCAGTTCATGGTTAAGACTATTCTCGCGCTTTCTGAGACACCTGCTCCGGACGATGTTGCCGATGCTCTGGCAGTGGCTATATGTCATGCTCATATACATTCTTGGGAAAGGAAATTTGAATGATTGCATTTATTAGAGGAAAACTGGCGGGCGTCCTGAATGGTTCCATTCTGTTGGATGTAGGGGGCATAGGCTATGAAATACAGGTTCCCTTAAATCTCCTCAATAGCCTGAATGACCGGGGCAGTGAGGTTACGCTGCATACCCACCTGGCTGTCCGGGAGGATAACCTTAGCCTTTACGGCTTCAAGGAACGCGATGAACTGGATTGTTTTTTAAAACTCATAAATGTATCGGGTATCGGTCCCAGGGGAGGCCTGGCCATCTTGACTATTTTTTCACCAGGGGAGTTGACCAGGATAATAAAAAATGAGGATATTCCCTCTTTAACCAGGGTACCCGGCATTGGCAAAAAAACAGCCGGCAGATTAATTCTTGAATTAAAAGACAAGATTTCCTGGCTTGAGCCGGAACAGGACAAAGAGGACGCCGGCAGGTGGGATTTGGATGCTGTCGAAGCACTGGAAGCGCTGGGTTATCCGGCGGCAGAGTCCCGCCGGGCAGTTCAGGAGGCCTTGCGCAGTTTTGATCAAAAACCCCCTGAAGCAGAGCTGGTAAAAGCTGCCCTGCGTCTTTTGGTCAAACTGTAAGGGTAAATATAAGGAACGGGGAGTATATTAATGGTAAGTAAAGACAGATTAATCTCACCCTCATACCGCCAGGAAGATGCTGAAGTAGACCAAAACCTTCGTCCTCGCCGGATAGAAGAATATATCGGCCAGGAAAAAGTAAAGGAAAATATCTCTGTTTTTATCCAGGCGGCCCTTGAACGCGGGGAGGTCCTGGATCATGTGCTGTTGTTTGGTCCTCCGGGACTTGGGAAAACCACCCTTGCCAACATTGTTGCCAATGAAATGGGTGTGAACATCAGGACCACATCCGGACCGGCCATCGAAAGGCCGGGTGACCTGGCTGCCCTTTTAACAAATTTGTCTGCAGGGGATGTTTTATTCATTGACGAGGTCCACCGTCTGAGCAGGACAGTGGAGGAAATCCTGTACCCGGCCATGGAAGATTTCGCTCTGGATATCATCATTGGTAAAGGGCCGGGCGCAAGATCCTTGCGTTTGGAGCTACCCCGCTTTACCCTGGTTGGCGCTACGACCCGGGCAGGCATGCTGACGTCCCCCTTAAGGGACCGCTTCGGAATCATCAGCAGGCTTGATTATTATCAACCGGAAGAACTGGTCCTAATTCTAACCAGGGCAGCAAAAATTCTTGGAATTGAGTTGACCCGGGAGGGCTCCCTGGAGATTGCCGGGCGCTCCCGGGGTACACCCAGGGTGGCCAACCGGCTACTAAAGAGGGTGCGGGATTACGCCCAGGTTCGTGCGAACGGGGTTATCTCCCTGGATGTTGCAATTGAAGCGCTGAAATTTTTGGAAGTAGATCCCCTGGGGCTTGACCATACCGACCGGAGGATCCTGGAGACTATCATTAAAAAATTCAGCGGCGGGCCTGTAGGTTTGGATACCCTTGCCGCAGCCACCAGCGAAGAGCCTGAAACACTGGAAGACGTTTACGAGCCCTACCTGATCCAGCTTGGCATGCTGGCCCGGACCCCCCGGGGACGGGTGGCCACGCCCCTGGCCCTGCGCCACCTGGGACTGGAAAGTGACATTAACCCCGGGCAGGAAAAACTCTGGTAAAGATTAATTCCTGGTCCTTTTGGGGTATGATGATAAATAGTTTCATTTTGTAAATTGTCCCCGGCCATTTATCCATAAGCCGTCGCAACAAGCTGGATAATTATTTTTTCTAGTTTCTTTTTCAAGCATATAGTTTAAAAGTATCCCATGATTGGAGTTAAGTCGATGAAAAAGATCCTGTTGCACAGCTGCTGCGGCCCATGCTCGATTTATCCGGTAGATTACATGAGAGAACAGGGAATGGAAGTCCACAGCTATTTCTTCAATCCGAATATACACCCTTATACTGAGTTTACCAGACGCAAGGAAACCATGGAGAAGTATGCCGTTGATACCGGCCTCAAGCTGATTGTTGACGACGACTACCGTCTGGAGGAGTTCCTGCGGGAGGTGGCGTACCGGGAGTCCAACCGCTGTATGATTTGCTATTCGCTGCGTCTGGAGCAGGCCGCACGGATTGCAAAACGGGGAAAGTTTGACGGTTTTACCACGACACTACTGGTCAGCCCCTACCAGAAACATGAACTTATCCGGGATGTCGGACAGTCTGCCGGGGACAAATACGGGATCCCCTTTTACTATGTGGATTTTAGACCGGGTTACAGGGATGCAGCTGCGCGTTCAAGGGTACTGGGTATGTACAGGCAGGCTTACTGCGGATGCATTTACAGTGAAAAAGAGCGTTACTGCAGGCAGCCAAAAAAGGAGGCGATAAGCTAAATGTGGGAGTCCCTTGGCAAAATGATCCTTTTTTTTGGTATATTTCTGGTCTTGATTGGCGGCTTGCTGTTGCTGGGGGGCAGATTATTCGGAATGGGCCGTCTGCCCGGTGATATTTTTCTGCAAAGGGGCAACTTCAGTTTTTACTTTCCTGTTGTCACCTGTATTGTTCTCAGCATCCTGCTGACTATTATTCTTAACCTGATTCGACGGTAAGCCGGGGCTTACCATTTTTTATTTTTTACAGGAGGATTCTGGAATTATTTGTCGAACACCTAGGTTTTAGTAGTAAAAAGTAATATTATTATAAGCTTTAGTACATTTTTGCCGGGGGTTTGATCATGATGTCCACTTGTTTTTCCAGAATAATTCTCTGCCTTGCATCTTTTTTTGTACTCTGGCTGACAGCGGCTGGTGCTGCTTATGCAGCTGTTGCGCCAGGAAATGTCAAAGTAGGCCTGGGGGTGCAGTCCGGCACGCTGGGGTTTAAAACCAGCGGGGCTTACCGCCTAATTGATAAATCAACGGAGAAAGAAATAACCAGGCTGGAGCAGGGTGTTGAGTGGCAGGTCCGGGTAGAGAACGGCCGGATCATGCTTGAGGGACCCAAGGGGCACCTGGGTCCCTTTGCCGGGCCTGTCACTGTGAGTGAACTGGATTTGAGCTTTAATATCCTGAGCGGGTCAGGTGAAGCGCTAGAAAACAGTTCCAGCGGCCAGTTTTTTGTGCTTAACGGGGAAGGGGAGCTCACCTCCTTCAATTCTGTTGCCAGTCCGTATGCCGCAAGTCCCCAAAAGAAATCTGCCCTTGCTTCAGGCGACGGTTTAAACCTTGTATCCCTGATTGACGGGGCGGCCTCTGCAAAATACAGGGGAAGTTTGGAATTCAGGGTGGAAAACGGGAAACTTGCTGTAGTAAACCAGTTAAATATTGAAGATTACCTGTGCGGCGTGGTGCCCGCGGAGATCCCTCCCGCCTGGCCGAAGGAGGCCTTGAAAGCACAGGCCGTTGCAGCGCGCAACTACGCACTGCAGCGGGTTGAGGTCACCAGGGGCAGCAACTACAACGTGGTGAATGATCAATTAAGCCAGGTTTACCGCGGCTACGATGCTGAGACACCAGCCACCAACCAGGCTGTTGAAGAAACCAGGGGAATGGTCATGACCAGCCGGGGCAGCCTGATTACTGCTTTTTTTCATGCCTGCAGCGGGGGTTATACCGAAAATAGTGAAGACGTCTGGCTGGAACAACTCCCTTATATCAAAGGAAAAGCTGATCCCTACGACAAAAATGATACGCACTATAACTGGCAGGTTGACTATACTGTAGAGCAGCTGGTTGCAAAGCTCCAAAGCTCGGGTTATAACCTTGCCGCTCTGGAAGATATTGAAGAACTGGCCAGAACTTCTTCAGGCACCAGAATTAAAAGTATAGCTGTATCCGGTCAGGGGACTCTGGGAGAACCTGTCCGCACTGTCATATCCAATGCGGACAAGGTGAGACATGCCCTGGGCTTAAAAAGCTCCCTCTTCACTCTGGAAAAGGTCTACGATCAAGAAGGAATTCTCCAGGGGGTAAAAATCCACGGATCCGGAAGCGGGCACGGCCTTGGAATGTCCCAGTGGGGGGCCCGCGGAATGGCCGCACAAGGTTATAATTTCCAGGATATTTTGAAATACTACTACACAGGAATCAACATTACAGGTGATTATGGCAGATCAGTATCAAGGTAGAGTTAGATGATGCTTCCGGCAAAGTAGCTCTCTGCAAGCCACATGATATATTATGACAAAATTCAATAAGGAGTTGACAAAAGCCCCGGTGCATCTTTCTGAATTTGACTATTTTCTCCCGGAATCGCTGATCGCCCAGGAACCTCCGGGGCAAAGGGGCGAGTCAAGGTTACTGGTTGTCCGGCTTGACTCTGAAAAACTGGAACACCGTTGTTTCGGTGATCTGTTAAACTATTTAAACCCGGGTGATGTCCTGGTTATTAACGATACAAAAGTCCTGCCGGCCCGTCTGCTGGGAAAAAAGGAAGACACCGGGGCACAGGCTGAAGTGCTGCTTTTAAAAAGGCTTTCCAGTAAAAAATGGGAGGTTCTTGTGCGCCCGGGGAAAAGACTAAAAGCCGGCTCAAGGGTGAGTTTCAGCGACGGCATGTTAAAATGCCTTATTTTGGGAAACACGGATTACGGGGGCAGGATTGTGGAATTCTTCTATAAGGGCTGCTTTGAGGAAGTTCTGGACAAAGTTGGGGTCATGCCTCTCCCTCCCTACATAAAAAAGCCGCTCCTGGAACAGGAGCGTTACCAGACTGTTTACGCCAGGCAGGCCGGATCAGCCGCCGCCCCGACCGCCGGGCTTCATTTTTCACATGAAATGCTGGAACGAATTACAGGAATGGGCGTGGACATCGCACCCGTGCTCCTGCATGTGGGTCTGGGAACATTCCGTCCGGTGGAAGTGGAAGATATTACCCTTCACCACATGCATGCCGAGTACTACGAAATACCTGAAGCTACCTCCCGGGCCATAGCAAAAGCCAGATCCGGAGGCGGCAAAGTGATTGCTGTGGGCACCACCACCACGCGCTGTTTGGAAAGCGCAGCAGGTGCAGGAGGTAGCGTCAAACCAGGAGCAGGTTGGACGGATATCTTTATTTACCCGGGCTACAGGTTTAAGGTCATCGACGGCTTAATCACCAATTTTCATCTTCCGAAATCTACTTTATTGATGATGGTTTCCGCCCTGGCCGGAAGGGAAAAGATTCTTAGAGCATACGAAGAGGCCGTTCGAGAAAAATACAGGTTTTACAGTTTCGGGGACGCGATGCTGATCATCTAAGCTGTACATTTTGCTTAAAAAGAGTTAGAATGGTTATTAGCTTTGAAAAAACAGGAGGGATCCATGGCCTTCCGCTTTTCAATTCTTCATCAAGATCAGACCAGCTGCGCCAGGCTGGGCCTTTTACACACCCCCCACGGGACGGTGGAAACCCCTGTCTTTATGCCGGTGGGCACTCAGGCAACGGTCAAAACCATGACCCCGGAAGAAGTTTATGAAGTGGGCGGCAGGCTTATTTTAAGCAACACCTATCATCTCTACCTGCGGCCAGGCTTTGAACTGATCAGAGAGGCCGGCGGACTGCACCGTTTTATGCACTGGGATGGTCCCATCCTCACTGACAGCGGCGGCTTTCAGGTATTCAGCCTGGGGCCCCTGCGCAAGGTTACGGAGGAAGGGGTGACCTTCCGGTCCCATATTGACGGATCCGAGCATTTTTTCAGTCCGGAAAAGGCTATGGAGGTGCAGATGGCCCTGGGTTCTGATATTGCCATGGCTTTTGACGAGTGTGCGCCATATCCGTGCAGCCGGGAGTATGCCCTGGAGGTTCTGGAAAGGACCACCAGATGGGCCCGGCGCTGCCTGGCCGTCCACAACAGAGCCGGTCAGGCTGTATTTGGTATTATCCAGGGGAGCACCTATCCCGATTTGCGCCTGGAAAGCGCAAAAGGACTCGTTGAAATGGACTTTCCCGGCTACGCCATCGGAGGCTTGAGCGTAGGTGAACCAAAGGACCTGATGTACCAGATGCTGGAGTGTACTATACCGGTTTTACCGGAAGAAAAGCCGCGCTACCTGATGGGTGTGGGTTCCCCCGATTGCCTGCTGGAGGGTATCGTCAGAGGAGTTGATATGTTTGATTGTGTCCTGCCGACCCGGATTGCCCGCAACGGCACTGTCCTGACCCGGCAGGGCAAACTTGTGGTGAGGAATGCGGAATACGCCCGGGATTTTAAGCCTCTGGACCCGGAATGTGATTGTTACGCCTGCAGACATTATACCCGGGCCTACATCAGGCACCTGATTAAAGCTGGAGAGGTTTTAGGCATACGCCTGACAACAATTCATAATTTGCACTTTGTACTTAATCTGATGAAAGAAGCCAAGTCAGCAATTCGTCAGGGCAGGATCCTGGAATACAGGGATAATTTCTTAAAAAGTTACTTGTAAAGTACAATTTTTTAAATATCTTCTTCAAGAAAGGAATTTTAACCTGGAGGAAGAAAATAAAAAATAACGGGAAAGGAGGCTTTAAGAGTGAACTCACAAACAGTATCCATACTATATATCGTCGCCTTGTTTGCAATTCTTTATTTTTTAATGATCCGACCCCAGCAGCAACGCCAGAAAAGACACCAGGAGATGATAAAAAGTCTTAGACCGGATGATAGAGTTACAACAGTCGGCGGAATCTTCGGTACAATTGTAAAGTTGAAGGAGGATTCTATTATCTTAAGGATAGCCGATAATGTCCGGATTGAGGTCTTGAAAAACTCCATCTCCCAGGTTATCAGCAAGGAAGAAGAAGAAGAAGGTAAGGTGCACACAAAGGAGTAGACCGGCCGTCTACTCCTTTTCTAAGTTAAGGTAAATGATCTGGGGCGGGTTAAATTCAAATTCCTTCCCGTTTTAATAATTTAATTCTTATTGGATATACCCATAGCTGTTCCCGGTACTAACTACCTTTCCTTATTGGTCCAAGGGGGTTACCCGATTATGATCACACTGGAAGATATCAAAAAAGACCCTGTGATCGATGCTTTTATCCGGAAAGGAAACAAGTATTTGGGTGTTTTAGGTTTTACCGAACATAGCTATCGCCACGTCAACCTGGTCTCCAGTATAGCCAGGAACATCCTGGAACGGTTGGGCTATCCCCGGAGGCAGGTTGAACTGGCCGCCATTGCCGGATACATGCATGATATCGGAAACGTAGTCAGTCGCAAAGAGCACGGAATTTCGGGAGCGGTGATAGCCTATCCCATCCTGATTCAGATGGGAATGCACCCGGAGGAAATTGCCACTGTTATCTCGGCTATCGCCAACCACGAAGAGCAGTACGGTCACGCTATCAACAGTGTAGCAGCGGCCCTGATCGTAGCTGACAAGTCCGATGTGCACCGCTCCAGGGTGCGGAACTCGGACTTTGCTACCTTTGACATTCATGACCGGGTCAACTATGCCGTTGAGCACTCTTTTCTCTGGGTTGCCGATGATAAGCAAACCATCACCATGGAGTTGACTATCGATATTGATATCTGTCCAGTCATGGAATACTTTGAAATCTTCCTGAGCAGGATGATTATGTGCAGGAGAGCTGCAAACTTCCTGAAGTGTAAATTCGAACTGGTGATTAACGGGGCCAAGCTGTTGTAAAATTTTATTAGATGACGCACAAGGGGGAGTAGAACCAAATGAAGTGGGACAAGATCCTGAAACTGCTGGGTATCATTCTGGTCACTGCGATTGTTGCCGTGGCGGCTGTAAAACCGCTGATCCCGGGTGTCCAATGGCTTCCATTTACAAATTTAATCAAACAGGGACTGGATCTAAAGGGAGGCGTCCACGTGGTCCTGGAGGCCATGGATACGCCGGAAGCGCCGGTAACAGCGGACCGGGTCAAGCAGGCCATGGCCATCATTGAAAACAGGGTCGATGCCTTCGGCGTGGCGGAGCCCGTTGTGCAAATGGAAGGCTCTCGCCGGATTATTGTGGAGTTGGCCGGTATTGATGACCCCGATGAAGCTGTAAACAACCTGATTAAAACGGCCTACCTGGAGTTTAAAACAGAAGATGGCACAACCGTCCTAACCGGCCGCCAGTTGAAAGACGCCGCGGCAAGTATAAATCCCCAAACCGACCAGGCCGAAGTAAACCTGGAATTTGAGCCGGACGGGGCGAAAATTTTCGCGGAAGTAACGGCTCAAAACGTGGGCAAGCAGTTAGCCATTGTTCTGGACGGAAATGTGATCCAGGCCCCGGCCATAAGGGAACCCATTCCCAACGGCAGGGCTCAGATATCTCCCTATGAATCCCTGGATGAGGCGCAAAATATCGCCATCCTGCTCCGTTCCGGCTCACTGCCGGTCAAGCTGGAAGTGATGGAGAAACGAACCGTGGGGCCCACTCTGGGCGCCGATTCCCTGGATAAATCCATAAAAGCCGGAGTTGCCGGCCTCATCGCAATTCTTATCTTTATGATTGTTTATTACAGGGTACCGGGGCTGGTGGCCGGTATGTGCCTGTCCATTTATGCCCTGCTGATGCTCATTGCTTCTGCCGCTTTAGAGGTGACCATGACCCTGCCGGGCGTTGCGGGTTTCCTGCTCTCCCTGGGGATGGCGGTGGACGCTAACATTATTATCTACGAACGTCTGAAAGAAGAAATAAAGAGCGGCAAGACTTTGCGCTCAGCCATTGATGCTGGTTTCAAACGGGGTTTTGTGGCAATCCTGGATTCAAACGTAACCACCCTGATTGCCGCAGCCGTCCTTTATTACTTTGGAACAGGACCGATTAAGGGATTTGCCTTAACTCTATCAATAGGTATTCTGCTCAGCATGTTTACGGCCATTACCATGACCAGGTGGATCCTGCACCTGGTAGCAGCCAGCAACCTGGCTCGCAGCAATAAATTGTACGGAGCATAGGGGGGATTAAATTGTTAAGTTTGCGTGAAAGGATGCCTTTTCACTTTGTAAAATTGAGAAAAATTTGGTATCTCATTTCTGCAGTATTGATCATACCGGGGCTTATATTCTTTTGTAGTCAGGGCCTTCAACTGGGCATTGATTTTACCGGGGGTAACCTTTTAGATCTTCGATTCAGCAAGGCAGCTTCCGTGGAGCAGGTCCGGGAGGTCCTGGGCACCATGGGCCTGGCAGACTCGTCCATTCAGCAGAGCGGTGAAACTGATTTTCTAATCCGGACCGGTGTGCTTTCCGAAGCCGACAACGCAAACCTTGTTCAATCCCTGAAGAACCAGTTCGGTGAAATTACTGTGCTGCGTAACGAGCTGGTGGGCCCGGTCATTGGGCGCGAACTGGTTTACAAGGCGCTTTGGGCACTGGCTGTGGCTGCAGTTTTGATGATTATCTACATCAGCTGGCGTTTTGAGTTTAAGCAGGGAATAGCTGCCGTGTTCTCAGTACTGCACAATGTTTTTTTTGTGCTGGGGATCTTTGCTATTTTTAGACTGGAGGTGGACAGCTCCTTCATTGCAGCCATCCTGACCATTATCGGCTACTCAATTAACGACACCATCGTAATCTTCGACCGGATCCGGGAGAACATGCTCTATAAAAAGAAAGGGGAAGAACTGGAGGACACCATCAATGCAAGCCTTTGGCAGACCCTGGCCCGTTCCATCAACACCGGGTTATGTGTAATTATGGTCCTGGTTGCCATGTTGTTTTTCGGCGGTACGACCATTCACAACATGGTCCTTGCCCTGCTGCTCGGCATTTCCTGTGGGGCTTACACTTCTATCTTCATTGCCAGTACGCTCTGGTATGAGCTGAAAAGGCTGGAGAAACGGCCCAAGACAGTTAGGGCTTAAAAATATATTAAAGGCGTGTGGGAAACCACCGCCTTTTTTGTTTATTTGAGAGCATTCGGGAAACATTAATGAATAGCCTCGTACCAGCTGCATTTGCAATTAAAATACCGGAACAGGAAGGTTATCAATGGAGAGGCATAGTCAGAATCAACTGCTCATTACACTGCAGGATAAAATTAATGAACTTGCCCTGGGGATGGAAAAAATGAAGCTGGCCGAGTACGTGCGTCTCCTTGAAAACCCCCGGCGGCTAATGTACGTAAACTTTATCGCCGGTGTAGCCAGGGGGGTGGGCATTGCCGTCGGTTTCACCATTCTGGGCGCCCTTGTCTTATATTTTTTAAAAATTCTGGTCATGTTGAATCTTCCCTTGATCGGCGGCTTTATTGCTGAAATTGTCAGGATGGTCCAGTCGAATATCGGTCCATAATTTACAAGTGTGGAGGTGTGGGTGAGTGAAAAATGGGCTGTTTGCTAAGCAGAAGGAACGTCTCTTGCTGGAGAGGGCTGAATTGCTGAAGCAAATTGATTTTGTAAACGAACAGGGACAGGGGGGATTGGGAGTTCCCCTGGGGGATTCTATTGGAGAACTTTCAACCTATGACAATCATCCTGCAGATGTCGGTTCGGAAGTGTTTGAACGGAGCAAGGATTTTGCTCTGCGGGAAAGCGCCATGATTACTGTTGCCGCAATCGATCATGCCCTGGAAAGAATCAATAGCGGGACTTACGGTTTTTGTGAAGTGTGCGGCCAAGATATCCCTCTGGAAAGGCTCCAGGCAATACCGTCCACAACCCTGTGCCGTAACTGCAAGGAAGGGGAAGAAAAGATACCCCGGGGGGATGAGCGGCCGGTTGAGGAAGATGTCCTGGGCAAGCCCTTTGCCAGAACTTTTACCGATGCTTCCGGAGCAATCATCTATGACGGGGAAGACGCCTGGC
>Ga0123335_1004675_pt1 | contig 17412 bp, 16 predicted proteins | sample BiotimSIPDNA_2_FD_89707 | JGI IMG/M metagenome (GOLD analysis project Ga0123335, IMG submission 89707) | Anaerobic biogas reactor microbial communites from Washington, USA - Biogas_R2 time_0 SIP DNA | ecosystem: Engineered > Bioreactor > Anaerobic > Unclassified | place: Washington, USA...
AGAAGGAAGAAAACGGGGAGTCATGATCAATAATAAAGGAACAGAGAGTATTGTGGACCTTGAAATTCTTTTTAACGCCGTGATCAGGCAACAGGAAAAGATGAAAACTATTTTTAACGGATAAACCAATGGAAATTAAGTTCATAAGGATAAAACATTTGATAAGCAGGTATTTCGCTGAGAATACAGGCACAATGGTCAAAGTGGTCTCAGCTATTTGTCTCATATTGTTTGTGATCGCCTGTCTTACCCATATAGGCGCAAGAAACATGAATTATACAGCTATGGTGATCCTTGTTTATGTAGCGTGGTTTTGCGGGGGTTTTTGGTTCAGCAGTTCTATATTCCGTGAAATGCACAACCCTGGCAGCGGATATCGCTTCCTGACCTTACCTGCCACAAACGAAGAGAAACTAGTTTATGCCTGGTTGTTAACTTCCCCGCTTGTTATCGTGATTGCGATTATCGCAATGTATGTGGTAGCCTTCCTGACCGCCTCGTTCTGCACAGTTTTTTTAAATATCAGGTATTCAGGTCTGAATATTTTTGAATATGGATTTGGGCATATGGTACTTCTCTATCTGGTATTGCAGCCTGTATTCCTGTTGGGAGCTACACTGTTCAGAAAAATTCAGTTTTTCAATACCATACTGTGGATTGGGATTATTGGAATTGCAACACAGATATTGACCTGGATCTTTACCTTCTTCATTTTCTTCCCGGTAAGGGAGTATAGTTTTGACAGCAATTTTTTCAGAATTATTTGGAACACGGATTATTTCACCGGTATCTTCTGGCCGGGTATTAAGATTTTATTCTGGTATGTGATGGCGCCATTCTTCATCCTGCTGACTTACTTCAGATTGAAGGAAACTGAAATCAGGTAATATGGAATTTAACGAAAACAGATCAATTTATCTTCAGATTGCCGATATCATCTGCGAGAACATCCTTTCGGGCAAATGGAAGGAAAATACCCGCATTCCGTCAGTCCGTGAAATTGCAGTCGAAATGGAGGTAAATCCGAATACGGCTGTCAGGGCATATACATTCCTGCAGGATATGAACATCATCCAGAATAAACGCGGCATAGGCTATTTTGTAAGCGACGGCGGTTATCAGACTACGCTGGAAATGAAAAAAAATGAATTTCTGAAAGAAGATATCAAAGGTTTTTTCAGGAAGATGGAACTGTTGAAGATCCCATTTGCCCTGATAGAAGATCTGTACAATAAAAATAAATCTGAAAATAAGGGATTATAAAGTTTAATTATGAAAACAAGCAAGAAACTGATACTGGCACTTTTTTCACTGATTATACTGATTGTACTGAGCACTGTTATCATAGCCCGCATATATGCTGAAAAAGCAAAAAAACAGAAGCTCCTGCCTGTGGTAACAAAAACAAAAAACCAGACGATCCTTGAAAAACGGGTCGACAGTTTCGATAAGATTTTCACCAATGTAACTGGCAGTATCACCCTGGTGCAGTCGGATACAGCGAAAATCATTATAAAAACAGTAAAGCGTTCTACCCTCTTCAACATACAGTATGAAGTCCAAAATGGTACAATGGTCATCATGCGGATGGACACAACAACCAAACCAATACCCATCGAAGTAATACTTCATTCCGGCAGGGTGAACAGCATCAGGACAAAAATGAAAGCGGATATTTTTATGAAGAACATCATAATAGATACATTAACCTGCCGCATGTCAGGAGGCACAATGCAGGGAATTGTGCAGGCAAAAAAACTCGAACTTTGGGGAGGTGATTCGGCAAGATATTCGCTTTCAGGAAGAGCGGAAAAGCTGATATTAAAAGGACAGCGGAACAGCGAATTCAACCTGACCGGATTTGAAGCAGGTATTGCCTGGATAGAAGGCAACTCCGGTTCGCGTTTTCAGATCTTTGCCCGCGACACATTATTTTTTGATCTCTCTAACGATTGCAGGCTGGACTATACAGGAGATCCTGTTTTTTACAACCTGAATATGGAACAGCAGCAACGGTTCAGAAGACTAGACCAGCCGTAACGGAAATTTCAGGACCAAAACCATGAAAACAAAATACAAAACCATGAATTACGAAATACTGCTAAATATAAACAGGAAAACTACCCCGGAAGTCCCTGCTGAGGAAAAAAACCGCTTTACGGGGTTACCAGCTGAGAAAAATCACCCGGTGGATGAATCTCTTATATATTCACCGGACAGGATGCCCATGATCTTTTCATGGATCATCCCCGTCTTCTCCTGGGTGTTTTTCGTTGCAGGAAAGACTGTCAGGTATTTCGATCTTTAAACTCATACTCTTTTTATTTAACAGGTCCCCTGAAGGATACCTGTTGCCAATACATTTTTAAAATTAAAAAACCAGAAAATTATGAACTCAACATATAGATTACGCACCGATGAGATGACGGGACTTCTGGAAGATAACCATGCAAAATCGGAAGCATTTTCAGAATTCATGAAAAGGGTCAGCAGGGTCCTCGCAACGTATTCGAATGTACATCGGGGCAGCGGCCATTTTTCCAGAGTGACCACCAGTCTTTACGACAAGGCCAGGGATATTGTACTGGATTATCTCGGGCTCAGAAGATCGATGTATAAAGTTATTTTCTGCAACAGGAGAAGGGCAACCATGCTCACCGGTCAGATGAAGAAAAGCAGTTTTAAAATCCTGAGCAGTGAAGATACAGGTCTTTCACTGGGCGTTACCGCCCTCGCTGTAAAAAAGAGTGCATTGTTGAAACACCTGAAATCCGATACCGGCGGAGGAACTGCCAGAATAATATCGCCAGAATGGGTAGTATGGGCAAAAAAGCCGGACCGTTTCGAACCGGGCACCCCGCAGGTGGTAAATGTGATAGCTTTTGCCATTGCCCTCCTTCAGATAAAAAAATATGGTACTCTTGATATTCCCAATGATACTTTAAGTGTCCCTGAATTACTTTATGCTGATGAATGGCAGGATTTTAAGGGAAAACAGTTACTGGATAAGCTAAGGCATGCACACATAGGCCGGAATATCCTGGTGCCTTCATCGGAAGGTTTGGTACCCTTTATCAACCTCGATCATGCAGCAAGTACGCCAACATTCAGTCCTGTAATGGATGTTTTTTTTAAAATGCTGAAGCAACCACGGCATGTTCAGGAAGAAGTTGTGAAGGAAGTAAAAAAGATATGTGCTGCAGTCCTGGGTGCTCCGGCGAACGGATATGATATCATCTTTACTGCAAATACAACGGAAAGTATCAACAGGGTAGCAGCAGACCTCCCGGATGAAGAATCAGAACCTGTTGTGATGAACACTTATCTCGAGCATAATTCTAATGAACTCCCCTGGAGGGCAGTTCCTGGCGTCTCTCTCATAAGGGTGCCCATTGACCCTGATGGATTTATTGATCTTCAACAGATGGAAAACTATCTCCTTGAATATAATAAAGAAAGAAAACACGGAAAAAAAAGAATTGTACTCGTAACGGTCAGCGGGGCATCGAATGTACTGGGGACCTGCAACGACCTTACGGCTGTGAGTACACTTGTGCACAGGTATGGCGCATATCTTATGGTTGATGCAGCGCAACTTGTGGGCCACCGGAGTATAAACATGCACGAAACAGGGGTCGATTATCTTGTATTTTCAGCACATAAGATGTATGCACCTTTCGGCAGCGGTGCTTTGATCGTCAGAAAAGGGTTGATGAAAACATATGAAGGACCAGACAACATTGAAAATGCTGCAGGCATCGCAGCCATGGGCAAAGCTCTGAACTTATTGCATCGTATCGGGTTCGACCTGATACAAAAAGAAGAACACGCCTTGCTGGAACGTTTGCTTGCTGGAATGATTAGTATCCCCGGAATAACCATTCATGGCATTAAACAAGGGGCATCATTACAAAAAAAGACCGGCGTTGTGGCTTTTCATTTTGAAAAAATGCTCTCCAGCGGAACGGCGAAAGAGATGGCTAAAAAAGGGATAGGGGTCCGTTATGGTTGCCATTGTTCGCATATCCTGATCAAACATCTGCTTCATGTGGGGCCCGGACTGGAAAAATTCCAGAGGATCATAGCCCGCATGATTTCGGGGGTAGAATTTCCGGGTGTCACAAGAGCAAGTATTGGAATAGAAAATACTCCATCAGAGATTGACAGGTTTCTGGACGTTTTGAATGCAGCCGCAATGAAAATTGTCAATCACAGCCAAAACAGGAATACAGCAGGAAATTTCAGAAAAGAAATGAAAAATTATATTGAAAACAGGATGGCAGAAATATATCCATATTGATGATAACAATAGAAAAGATCTTTGACCATTCAGCCAGGAATTATTCAAAGACAGAAGAAGTAAGATTCGCATCAGCAAATCTGAAAACCATCAGGGACACCATCAGATATCTGAGAAGCAGTGATCATGTCCTTGATTTCGGATGTGCCACAGGCACAAAAGTATTTCAGCTTGCAGGATATGCCGGTAATATCTGTGGAATAGATATATCCGGAAAAATGATCAAAATAGCCAGAAAGAGATTGTCAGAGGGTGCCATAAAAAATGTTGAATTTTTCAGGGGAGGCATTTTTGATGACCGGCTGAAACCCGGCAGCTATGATGTTATCCTGGCTTTTAACATCCTCCATCTTTTGGAGAATGCATCTGATACCTTGGAAAGAATCCGGAAATTGTTAAAACACGGCGGGACTTTCATTTCAACTACAGTTTGTTTGGGTGAGCAAATGAAATTCAAAACAAAGATGCAATTTTACCTTTTCGTTCTGATGCAGAAGGCCGGCTTGTTTCCCAAAATTGAAAGATACAGGTTTACACAGCTTGAGAAGTTAATCACCGGCAGGGACTTCAGGATTATCGAAACAATCAGGGGTTTTAATGAAATGAATTTTGAATTTATAGCAGCAAAAAAAAGTAATACTTAGTTAAATATTCAGATATGTACAACCCCTCGATCTTCTGGGACAAGCTTTCGGATTTCTATGAAAAACAAAACCGGGAAATGACCCCCGTTATGAAAAAAACGGTTGAAAACACTGCAAAATACCTGAAAAATGAAGACAGGGTCCTTGAAGTGGGTTGTGGTAATGCCACGATGACCTGTGAACTGGCCGGGAAGGTGAAAGAGATCATTGCTACCGATATTTCCGCGGGGATGCTTGAAATTGCAAAAAAGAAAAAGGAAGAAAAGAATATTAAAAATATCAGATTTATCCAGACAGATACTTTCAGTCAGCGCTTTAAGCCTGAAAGCTTCGATATAGTCATTTGTTTCAACGTTCTACTTTACATCACCAACAGGGAAGGGTTTTTGAAAAGAATACATGAACTCCTGAAGCCGGGTGGTTTATTTATATCTGTCACTCCCTGTATCGGCGAAAACAAAAGTCCATTAAAGCAGTCCCTGAGGAATATTACCCTGCTCCTTTATTTATTTGTCAGATTGCGCATCTTCGCTTCAAAAACCTTATCGAAAATGTCGTCCCTGAAGATATCAGATTTGAAAAGGGAAATGGTTTCATCAGGATTTACGTTAACGGAAATTGAAAATCTCGGAGGATGGGAATACCAATATTTCATATCAGCAGGTAAGTAATGCCTGCCTAATTTTACTATCAGATGCTTAGTTCCTTTAATAAGTCATTACCTGTACTTACCCGAATATTAATCTCCGCCAAAGCTTTGCCGGATAAATTCTTCCGGCAAAACAATTGCTCAAAATTTGATATCTGTTGGAAACAGTGTTCTATTCTTCCACGGTGCCTTTCTCTTTTTGGGCCCTGTTTCTGCAGCGATCGCACAGGTCTGTGATATTTTTCAGTTCTCTTGCCTGTGCAACAGAACCTTCAAAAATTTCGTCGGTACGGTCGGTGTTGATATAAGAACAATCCTGGTAGAGATGGTAGCTTTTCCCTGATTTTGTCCAGTAAACGAAATTGGCCCCTGAAAGTGCTTCCACCTCCTGAGTTTGTTCAAGGTATTGCTCCTGATATTCCTCCTGTGACGGCGGATTGAAATCAATGCCCAAAACTCCCGCAACAAGCAGGGCTATAACTGCAACGGCTCCCACAAGTCCTTTCTGCTTGCCATTCATATTCTTGTTAGTGAAAATCAGGATAACGAGCGGAAGGAATGCGATGATAGCGATAATCATTCCCAACTGATTTTGCAGGAAAAATTTCACAGGTTCCTTATTGGAGGCCGGATCGAGCCGGTTTGATTTTTTCCAGAGCAGAATTCCCGTAACAGCAAAAATCAGATCGGCCACAATTAAAACGATAAGTATGGTAGTGTTTACAGGCACTTTCTTTAGTTGCAGAATGGCCACTACCTCAAAGCCTATGGCAACGATCCAAGCCAGGATGGCAATAATACGAAGCGTTCTGGCCTTAGGCTTATCGATGGCAGGGGGTGTACCTTTCGGTCCCTGACCAACAGCAGAAGTATCGCCTCCTGAGACTCTTGTAACTTTTTTAGATGTTTTTTTGGTTTCCATTTCTTTTCCTCCTTAATAGAATTGAGTTATTATAGAAATTTTAAATGTTTTTCAAGACTGAAAAGGATACAGGATTATAAATTTAAAAAATATCCTGAATATTTTCAGAATTATTGGCGAGAAGAGAAAATCATTCAGGAAACAGGCAGGCTGATCAGGATATTACAGCTCAAATTCTGCACCTATTGAAAGGATATGCGATTTAAGCGGATCATTTTCTGAAAATTCCTGCTGGAATTTATATTCGAGGCTGAGATCGATTTTCTTTGTAAGGTGATACGCAAATCCCGCGCTCAGTCTTAATCTTTCCTGATTTTTTACCCATGGGGGACTTATCTTGAAAAAACCTTCTGCTGAAACTCCCGGAACAATATCCCACGACTTTTTGCGGTATTTCACCGAAATCCTGTGGCGGTGCGTAGTTACAGGCAACCACCCAAGTTCTTCAGTACGATAGTTTTCATACTCTGCCTGGTACATCGCCCTGTATGCAAATCTGAAATTACTGATATCTTTATTGAGACCTGCATAGGCAGCCAGCCTGTTCACATTGTCGTGATTTCCATCAATCCTTTTATCATACTCATATCTGTAGTATCCACCAAGCTGCAGAAAACCTGTAACCTTCACTGAAAGATCAATTTCGGTAAGCAGCGCATCGAGCCTGCTGCTATTATCCGATAGTCTCAACTCGGGAACAACGGATATATTAAGCCTGTTGAAAAATTCTTTCTCCAGTCCAATGGTAAACCACGTCCGAAAATCTTCACGCTGTGCATTGGCAGAAATTGCCAGTGTAATTCCGAAGAGGAAAGACAATAATATACGAATCATAGAATCAATTATCTGGTAACAATTATATCCGGAACTTCAACAACCTGGTTTTTCCTGGTAATTTCAACCTGGCGGATTACAGCGATTCTTTCGTCAGTAAATGGTGGTATTGAATCGTCGGTGTATGCAAATACTTTATAATGTCCTTCTGTGAGGTAATTGAATTCGTAAGTGCCATCGTAGCTGGTTTCAAATTTATCGCCATACACTTCATCATCGCCGTAGATAATAAAAACATCTTCCTTTGCCCCGGGATATTGATCGCGGAAATCAGTAAAATCATTATTAAACTCTCTCACAATAACTTTACCTCTTATTGTGGAAGTACCGCCTTCACCAGGCAGTTTTTCACATGCATATAAAGCTGACAGGATCAGTAGTGATATAATAATTGCTCTCATCTTAAGTAGTTTTTGAAAAAACAGAAGTTATTTTATTTGTTAGTCCAGTTTAACAATTTTCATAGTCTGAATCATATTATTCCCTGATAATCTCAAAGTATAAATACCGCCGGGTAGTTGCCCCTCACCCGTTCCATGCCAGTCGATATAATAGGTATCCGGTATCAGGTTTTCATCAACCAACACTTTCACACATCTTCCATTTATATCGTAGATCTCCAGTCTGAAACGACCTTCTTTCTCAACCTGAAACAATATGGTGGTGAAATCGCGGAACGGATTTGGAAATGCTTCCATACTAAATGCAGGTTTACCCTGATGATACTCTTCAATATCCAGGACTCCAGAATTAGGTCCGCCGGGAGTTCCGTGTAACTCACTGGCCTGCCAGTTTTCACCTTCCATATTATCGAGACCCGGATCTTTGAGTTCAATTGTCAATCCTGAAGCGGCAATATTTTGAGGCCATGGAAAATAAGGCCTGAAATCAACAGCATCCATTATATTCCCTTCCTTATCGTAAAGCCTGAGATCATCGCCATCGGCACTAAGTCCGAATGGAAAATCACCGATTGTATTAAAAGCCATCGGGTTGAAATCAAAGAAATCCTCGTTATCCCTGCATATCACCAGAAATTCACGGGGTGGTAATATCACACCGTCAGGAATATAATATCCAGTATCGGGCCCTGCATCGCTGAAAAGCCATCCTGCCAGGTCGACACTGGCGCTTCCGTTGTTGAATAGTTCAACCCAGTCTTTGGTGTCCCATGTATCAGATGAAGCATAATTGATCTCATTGATGACAATTGAAATATCAGAAGCTCCGGCTTCTTCGAAAACAGCTTGAAAACTTGCACCGGCATGCATATCATAAGAGATGGAAGGATCTGAAGTAGCATTATCCCCCTCCCACCTCACAAACTTGTATCCCGGTTTAGGTATGGCTTTAAGTGTAATGGGAAGGTTCCGGAAATATACCCCATGAAAAGGATAGGAATGAGGGACCACAGTATTGACCATGATGTCGCCAGTATATTTATCTGATACATCGAGGGTAATAGTTGTTTCGGCACCCAGAGAGAATTTCTGCCTAAGGAATTCTCTGCAATAGCCAGGTCTTACATCAGCGAAATACCGGAGGCCATCAATTGTTACGATCCACTCATTGTATGATAAGCCTCCCCATCTGTTTGCCTGGTTCACTATTTCACCATCATAAAGATCCGTCAGGGAATCCAGATCTGCATTGACCCTGTCGGGATGAAAATCTACATTAAGCCGGTCGCAAAACTGGTTGATAAAACTATTTCGCATCTCTGTATTGGTAACAAGCCTGCGCAACATCAGCGTCGACCAGGGAGGATTTGGCCATTCGGGACCGTATGGTTCAAGGGCAAATTCTATTGTATTGAAGGAATAACCCTGATCGTACAAACCATATCCGAAATCGGTGTCAAAAAGGATCCATCTCCAACGGCTATCCGGGTTTCTGGTATTCCAGAATTTGACATTATTTCCCGGCCAGTCCTTGTTATTCAGGTAAATCTCAGTGAGCTGGTATCTGATAAACTGGTCAACATCAACCTGATTATTTAACCATTCGTATTTATCGGATCCGGAAAGGGAACTATTATTGTACAGGAAATTGATTATTTCGTTATAATCTGAGTTAGTCCCTTCGATTACATTATTATGCTGTTCAAGAAGGTTTATATTCTCGGCATCAATATTGAAATTTCCTGCCAGATAGTTCTCATTTACTTTTTCCCGCAGGTTAAGCAAACCCCAGTATTCACCGTTAAGATAAACTGCCGTTGGTTGGAAAGCCTGAATTTCAATGTCCATATCACGTGCCAGACCAGTCATAAAACAATCATGGAACATCAGGCGCCGGTTGTCATTCCCGGAATTTCTCAAAACAAGGGATTCAAATTTTTCTAAATTTTTCCCGTGAAAAAAATTATGGGTGAATGACCCTTTGCCATATTCTCTACGGGCAAATAATGCTAAAGATTTCTGATCATTGGATCGCGACCAGCCTCCGAAAATTTTAACCCCGGCATCCTGATCGATCTGTTTCACACCATGTACATCATAATATTCGATATGTACAGGCCTTTCCCAATCCTGCCAGAAATTGGCCCCGTAATTGGGAGGATCCGGAGAAGCTCCTGGGCCAAGCATATAAATTCCTGAAAGTTCGTCCCAAAGATTTTCCGGATTGGTAGAAATGCTTATGATGGGAATATCGTGATTTAGTTGTGTAGCATAAGTATTAGAAATAACCCTTCCGGGCAGTTTAGCCGAATTGTATGCCCGGGCCCGCACTACCATATTATTGTTTATGTTTATAGGACCGGAATAAGGTGTTGATGCATTAGTGGGAATGGAACCATCAGTTGTGTAAAAGATGTTGTCCATCGGGTCTGATTTTGCGAGGCTTAAAGTCAACCCGCCGATATGTTTTCCACCGATTTTTGAGAAAATCACATCGCCGGCTATGCCGCCTGAAAGGCCTGCTGTAACATTGGCAATCCCCGGTGTTGAATTTTGAAAATATAACCATTGCGAGGTGCCGTCGGGCTTGCGTCCATAGGAAATATCATTCAGCAATAAACCAGGGGATGCTGAATCCACCAACTGACCTGATGGGTCGAAAAGGTAGACACCTTCCCCATCTTTATCAATTTTAAAATTGGTATGAAGCCCTCCCGAAGACGGGAATTCAAGGTATGAAGAAACATTATTGCTCCCTGCACCATTTCTGCCTATTGTAAGAAATGGAATTAAAGTGAAATCTGTGGAGGTAGTACTAACATTATGGCATTGAATAGCAATGATATTGTCCCCGCTTGTCAGAATACCCTGTGGATTTACCACCTCAAAATAATTCGGGCTTCCCCCCTGGAATATCTGCGCTTCATGATCTACGGTTGTCCCCTGGTCGTAAGCAATGATATCGCCGGGTGAACCTAACAGCTCCCTGGCAACTTCAATACCATTAATATATGCGACAAATCCATCATCATAATCAACATGCAAAACAAGTTTAACAATGGATGAAAGATCTGTTATGGTGAAATGTTTCCTGACATAAACGCTCATTGTTGGCCCAATGACGGTGGCATCGTCGTTATCTGCGTATCCAAAACCGCTGGGGCCGGAAAGCCATCCTGAATCGTCGAAACCTTTTGTGTTCCAACTGGAGGCAACAGGTGAAACAGGAACAAGGTATTTCCATTCATCACCCGCATCGATAAGGGTTTGATAGTACGTCGTTGTTGTATTCTTCCGGTCCTTTCCTGAAGCATAAACTACAAGAAGGCCGGAAGGTGCAAGAGTTACAGACGGGAAAGTCCATTTATTCTGAGCTGCATAATCGTCGGATAAGGAATAACCATTCAGATTCACAGATGATGTTCCTGCATTGAAAATCTCAATCCAGTCAGGATAATCAAAGTCTTCATCCCTTATCCCCGTGAGATTTGAAGATAATATTTCGTTGATTTTCAGTTGTGCCGGAGCATTCAGGCAAACAACTAGCAGAATGCTGATAAATAAATTGATGCGCATAGGTATCTTTAGTAAAATTCAGCCGAATTGTCTCGAATACAAAGTTAACACTTCCTGAACTTCACTACGTATTTATTAAAATTTTGTTTGAATTCCTGAAGAATATGAAATCCATTTAAATTGAATTTATTATTTTTGTCTCCCTAAAAATTATTTTTCAATTAACCGGAAACAACTTTTCCTTTTTATCGTATCGGAAGAGCAAACGATTTTCTCATTAATGAAGGCAATAGCACTGAGCTGGATAAAACGCAGATTTCTGCTTCCCATTGTAAAAGCAATAAAAGAAGGCATTTCAGTCCAAAGTTTATCAGTGTCGCTTGCACTGGGGTTCACAATCGGTATCATTCCCGTTTTCGGAGTACAAACTTTTGTTGCGGCATTTATCGCTTTATCACTAAGACTAAATGTGATCGCAATGCAGATTGCTGTTTATGCTGTAACTCCTTTTCAGTTTGCATTACTGGCGCCATTTTTCAAGATCGGCCATATTTTGTTTAAATCCGGCGCGGTGTCCATGAGTTTCTATGAGCAGATGCAACTATTCAGGGCAAACTTTTGGGATGGCCTTCATAATTTTTTTCTGCTGAATATCGCGGCAATATGTATCTGGCTGATCCTCTCAATACCCCTTTATTTTGGACTGTATTACGGGCTTGCCTGGCTTATCCGTAAGCACCTTCTTACTCGTATCAAAGTGTTGGGCTGAAAATTCCGCGTAATTTCTCCTTCTCGTTTTCCCAGCTCAATTCTGCTGCAGCTTTTTCAAGATTTTTTGAATATTTACCGGCAGGCACTTCTTCATCCAACATTCCGGAAAAGAGGCTTGCCAGTGATTCCGGATCACGTTTCTTCAACACTTTTCCAATGCCGTATTTTTCAACCAGCGAAGACATTTCAGGCAGATCGGACACCACAACAGGGATCCGTGCCTGGATATAATCGAAAAGCTTATTAGGTAAAGCATAACGATAGTTCAGTCCAAGATCTTCTTCGAGAGAAATCCCGATAGATGCGTGAATGGTATGAATCCTGAGTTTTTCAATTGGCAATCGTCCTGAAAAGACCACCTTTTGCTCAAGTCCAAGGTCGGATACCAGCCTGTGCAAATCCTTTCTGATATCACCTTCACCGATAATCTGCAGGATTACCCCGTGGGTAAATCTCATACTGTTTATAGCCAGTTCAAGTCCGCGGCCTACGTTGAGCACGCCCTGGTAAATAATAACCTTTTTATCTTTTTCAACCTCAGGGAAATCCGCAATAACAGGTGCAGCATTCCTGATTACTTCAAAGTTCTTTCCGTATTTATTAGCATAATATGAGGCTATAGGCCGACAAACTGTAATGCCACGGTCGATCCTTTTAACCAGAAATTTTTCAAGCAGCTGCCATATCTTTCTTACACCCGGCCTGTCGACCAGTTCAGGCACTTCAGGGAAAAGTTCATGGCTGTCGAATACAAGCTTTTTATTCTTTATTGCAGAAGCCAGCCAGCAAGCCGGCAGTGTATCAAGATCGTTGGAAAGTATGATGTCGCATCCGGTAAAAAGAAGGTACAGAAAATACCGGATATTCATATTGGCGTAGAAAAAGGGGCCCCTGTTAAACCAAAGTCTGTAACGCTTTATAAAATACGGCCTCCCGGAAATATTTGTGGAATTGCTGAATTTCCTGCTCAGAACTTTAACATTATACCTATCTGAAACCAGAGCAGAAGCGATTTTGTGCACACGGTTGTCTGTAACCATGTCACTTGACACCACAGAAATAATTTTTATGTCCTTTGTCAAAATATGAAGATAACATATCGATACAAATATAATTTTTATGCATTTGCTTTACAATTGATTATTCTTAAAGCGGATCAGTTCATGCCCTGTAACGTTAAACTAAAGCAGAAACTGTTGTATATTTACGATAATTGAAAACTATGCCCTCAATTAAAAATCAACATGACCTTCAGCCACTTAATACATTCGGTATTAAGGCATCAGCCCAATATTTTATAGAAGTATCCTCCGAAAAAGACCTGCCTGAACTGCCGGAACTGAAGCAAGACAAGATCCTGATTATGGGTGGCGGCAGCAACATACTTTTCACAAAAGATTTTGAAGGTATTATTGTACAAATGAAAATCTCAGGAATTAACATTGAGGGCGAAGATGAACAATCTGTGATCGTAAGCGCTGGCGGAGGAGTTGAATGGGATGAACTGGTAGCTTTTGCGGTGTTACGAAACCTGGGAGGCATTGAAAACCTTTCCATAATACCTGGCTCTGTAGGCGCAGCTCCCGTACAGAATATTGGTGCTTATGGTATGGAAGTAAAAGATACCATTGAGAAAGTTGAATGTTACGACCTGATGACAGGAATGACTATAACCTTCAGCAACAGAGATTGCGGATTTAGCTACAGGTACAGTGTTTTCAAGGGAGAATTCAAAAACAGGCTACTCATTACAAAAGTTTATTTCAGGTTGAAAAAACCTCCGCACACCCTGGTTACAACCTATGGAAATATAGCTGAGCTGCTGCCGGAAAATCCTTCCATCACCGATGTAAGGAACATAATTACCGGTATCAGGCAATCGAAACTTCCCGACCATAAAGTGACAGGTAATGCCGGAAGCTTCTTTAAAAATCCTGTTGTCCATGAACAGACGGCTTTAAAACTGAAAGAGCTTTATCCCGGTATACCCATATTTCCTGAGGCAACAGGATTGGCGAAAATCTCTGCTGCCTGGCTTATTGACCAGAGCGGCTGCAAAGGAATCACCCGGGGAAGGGCCGGAACGCACCCGAAACAGCCACTGGTGCTTATAAATCTTGGCGGGGCTTCCGGCAGCGAGATCTTTGAGCTTGCGCAGTATGTTCAGGGTGAAGTATATGAAAAGTTCGGAATCATGCTTGAACCGGAGGTGAATGTATATTGATTGTCCGGACAGGGATTTGCATGATGTAATAAAAGAATCAGGATACAATATAACATGACGATTCCTTTAATCCCCACAGAAAAAGAAATTCATCAATTTAAAAATCTTAAACCTATGAATCCTGCAACTACAAAATTAAAATTCGGATGGTATGCTTCAATGGCCTTAACGCTGTTAACCATTATTACATTTGGTTTTGCAATGATTGCCATACCACCTGCAGGGCCATACTGCCCGGCAGATTGCATGGAATATCCCTATGCTGATCTGCTGAATTATTATCCCCGGGATTATTATTGGATGTATCTGGCTGTATTTCAGTTATTTGCTTTTATTATCTTTATTGTTTCCATCCACAACAATGCTCCCGCTGAAAAAAAGATATTCAGTTCTTCAGGAGTGGTTTTTGCCCTTATTTCAGTTATTGTGCTCCTTGCCGACTACTTTATACAGTTTGCCGTGGTCCCTGTCAGCGTGATGAAAGGTGAAACAGAAGGGATATCGCTTCTCACCCAATATAACGGGCATGGTATTTTTATAGCACTGGAAGAATTGGGATACTTTACCATGAGTATTTCATTATTTTTTATAGCTCCTGTTTTTCCCCCTGTCAAAGGTCTTAACCAATCAATCCGTCTGGTTTTATTAATTCCATTCGTTCTGAATGTCTTGTCTTTCATTTTCTATTCCATAAGATATGGCATCGACAGAAGTTACAGGTTTGAGGTGGCATCCATTACAATTGACTGGTTATTTCTAATAGCAGCAGGAATACTGGTTGCTGTATGGTATAAACGGATAATCAGAAAATCCCGAAGGGATTAAATCCCAATATCCACCGGTGGCAACCAGTGGTTTAAACAACCGCAGCATGCCAGCAAACCCTGAAAGGGTTGAATCTTAAAATATCCCACTGCTTGCATATCTGCCGACAGGCAGACATTACAATTTAATAAGAGTTCTTTATAAGATTATTAAATGAACTGCAGCATACCTGACATTTACCTTTCAGGTGCTTATGTTTAGAATGGGATTATGCATAGATCATTAGCAAGTTCACTTTTTTTATTTTAATTTAACCGGATTGTTAATTTGCGGAATTTTTCAGAACTTTTCCTCATATAAGCAGGCAGTAAATCGAAACTATAACTGGACATCAAACATAATTCAAAATGGGTGTAGAACGTACGTTTGACCTACTCGAAAGGTATCGCGAAAAGTTCCCCGGCAAGGAAGATGCCCTGTGCTGTAAACAATGCGGTTCATGGGTTAAATACAGTACCGGAGATTATATTGAAATCTCTCATCATTTCAGCTACGGTCTGCTCGAAGCCGGATTAGAAAAAGGCGACAGGATCATGACTGTATCGAACAACCGGCCGGAATGGAACTTCGCTGACATGGGCATGTCGATGGCTGGTATTATCCATGTGCCGGTATTCACATCTTTGGGAGTTGCTGAATACCGATATATCATCCTTCATTGTGAGCCTAAACTTATTTTTGTTTCGGACAAGAAGCTCCATGGTATCCTGACTGCCTCCATAGAAGCTGCCGGTAAAAAAATCGATTTGTATACATTCGATGAACTCAGCGGAGTGCCCAACTGGAAAGAAATTACAAATGCCGGTAAGCAGAATGCAAAAAAGCACAGTAAAACTATAGAAGCCAATAAAAGTAATGTCACTCCCGATGAGGTTGCTTCTATTATCTATACATCGGGTACAACAGGACAGGCAAAAGGCGTGATGCTTACCCACCGGAATATGGTAAGCAATTTTCTTGCTGCCGTGAAGATATTCAAACTGAAACCCGGAGATAAATACCTGAGCATCCTGCCCTTGTGCCATGTGGGCGGAAGACTTGGAAATTACCAGACACAGTACAGCGGTTCAAGTATTTATTATGCCGAAAGCATGGGTACCATTGCGCAGAACATGGCTGAAATAAAGCCTGATGGTTTTGATGCTGTTCCCAGGGTCCTTGAAAAGTTCTTCGATGTTATCATTTCAAAAGGTAATAAACTTTCCGGCATCAGGAAAAAAATGTTCTTCCGGGCAGTAAGATTAGGTCTCAGATACAAACCTTTCGGAGAAAATGGCTGGTTGTATGAAAAACAACTCCGGATAGCCGATAAACTGATTTTCAGCAAATGGCGTGAGGCACTGGGCGGCAGGATCAGAATTGCAGGATGTGGTGGAGCAAGTCTTCAGCCGCGGCTTGAGAAAGTCTTCTGGGCGGCAGGTATTAAAATAGTAAATATGTATGGCTTAACCGAAACTTCTCCTATCATCACCATTAACAGCACTGAAAAGGGAAAGGTTAAGCTGGGGTCAGTCGGTACGGTTATAGAAAATGTAGAGGTAAAGATTGCAGAAGATGGGGAAATTCTCTGTAAAGGGCCCAATGTAACGCCCGGATATTACAAGGATCCGGTACTTACCAGAAATGCCTTTGATAAAGACGGATGGTTCCGCACAGGCGACATCGGCTACCTCGAAGAGGGTAAGTTCCTGATGGTTACAGACCGCAAGAAAGAGATATTTAAACTCTCGAATGGCAAGTTCATTGCACCGCAAATCATCGAAAACATTTTCAAAGAATCACCGCTGATCGATCAGATCATGGTTATCGGAGAATGTGAAAAATTTGCTAGCGCCATTATATCCCCAGATTTCAGATATCTGGATGAATGGAAGAAGATGAAAAAGATTGATTGTTCTTCTTATGAAGAGTTGATTCAACAGCCGGAGGTACAGGGATTTTTCTCCTCCGAAATCGAAAACCTGAACCGAAAATTAAGTCCGCCTGAAAGGGTGGCCAGGTTCAGGCTCGTTCATCATGAATGGTCGCCATCGACCGGTGAACTGTCGCCTACATTAAAACTGAAACGTCAATTTATACAGGAAAAATATAAAGATCTTATAACTGAAATCTACCAGAAAAGGTTCTGATTGAATTGCACCACCCAACTATGAAATTAATCCCTGTAACCAACCGCAAGACTGAGAATTTGTTCCTTGATGCTGCCAGAACCATTAACAAACCTGATAAAACATGGGTTTGCCCCCTCGATAATGATATCAGGGCCATCTTCGACCCCGCCAAAAACACCTATTTCAAACATGGTGTTGTGGAAAGATGGGTTTTA
>Ga0123335_1004676_pt1 | contig 17409 bp, 17 predicted proteins | sample BiotimSIPDNA_2_FD_89707 | JGI IMG/M metagenome (GOLD analysis project Ga0123335, IMG submission 89707) | Anaerobic biogas reactor microbial communites from Washington, USA - Biogas_R2 time_0 SIP DNA | ecosystem: Engineered > Bioreactor > Anaerobic > Unclassified | place: Washington, USA...
AAAAATTCACAAAACCCTACTCCTAAAATTGCTTTCAATAAGTGCTATGAACCTGCCGTCTATGGAGTTAAGGGCAAACCATATATCAATTCAGATATTAAAAATTATAACGAGGTTTTAAACAAAGAACTTGGTACGGGTAATGAGATGTTTGAAGATATCTACGATTCTTTAGATATTTGGCTTACCAAGAGAATATCGGGTAAAGACTATGAACATGCCACCAGTAAACCGCCAAAGCTCTACGAAAAGGCTATAAGACGCTGTACTAAGCCAGGCGATATTATTCTTGATTCATTTTCTGGATCAGCCAGTACGATTATAGCGGGCGAACAATTAAAGAGAAAAGTCTATGCGATGGAGCTTGAGCCAATTTTCTGTGATTTGGCGATAGCAAGATACCGAAAATTAACAGGTAGAAAGGAGGTGGTGGAGCATGTCTAAGAAAAGCAGACTTCAAGACGCGTTCTTTGCCGAGCTGAAAAAAGTACCTATCGTTTTAGTCGCTTGTGAGAAATCAGGCGTATCTCGCAACAGTGTTTATCGCTGGAAACGAGAAGATAAGGAATTTTCTAAAACCATGGATGAAGCTTTAGCAGAAGGCGAAGCTTTAGTAAACGATATGAGCGAAAGCCAGCTACTAACCATGATTAAGGAAAAGAATTGGTCAGCTATTAGCTTTTGGCTTAGACATCGCAATCCAAGGTTTAAAGATAAGATTGAGGTAACTTCAAAAATGGAAGATACCGACGAACTAACCCCTGCTCAAGCGGAAGTAGTTAAACACGCTTTGAAACTGGCAAAATTATTACCAGTCGAGGAGCAATTAAATAATTAATAATAAAACATATGAATCCAATAAAAATGATTCCCCAAGAGATGGTGGAACAAATGACCCAAGACAAAAAGATAAGAACGGCGATAACTAGAGAAAGCTTTTCATATTTCTTTCACTTCTATTACGCCCATTATGTTAAATATGAAACGGCAGATTTTCAAAAAAACATAATTTCCCTAATTGAATCCAGTCACAAAGAAAATTTATTTGTAGTCGCTTTTAGAGGATCGGGCAAATCAACAATTGTAACTGCCGCTTATCCGATTTGGGCGATACTCGGCAAACAACAGAAAAAGTTTGTCGTTATTTTCTGCCAAACCCAGGCACAAGCTAAACAGCACATGATGAATTTGCGCCGAGAATTAGAGGATAACGACCTGCTTAAAAAAGACCTTGGTCCCTTTCGAGAAAATAGCGATGAATGGGGTGCACAGTCAATCGTCTTTTCTAACACTAATGCCAGAATAACGGTCGCTTCAGTCGATCAAAGTATTAGAGGTATTAGACATTACGAAAGCCGACCAGATTTAATTATCTGTGATGATGTGGAAGATATCAGCTCGACCAAAACTAGGGATGGGCGCAATAAAACATATCAATGGCTTAAGGGCGAAGTAATCCCTGCTGGTGACAAGGATACGAGGTTGGTTATAGTCGGAAATCTTTTGCATGAAGATTCTCTGCTTATGCGATTAAGAGAAGAAAGAGAAAAAGATATTATCGACGGCCACTTTTTATATTATCCTTTAATCAACAAGAAAGGTGTTTGTTTGTGGCCCGGTAAATATCCCACAGAAAAAGACGTAGAAATAGAAAGAAAAAAGGTTGGCAATGAAATTACTTGGCAACAAGAATACTTACTTAATATTGTACCAAGTGAAGATCAAGCTATTTATCCCGAATGGATTAATTATTATGACGAGATTCCAGAAAGGATGAATATGTATGGCGGATATAAATCACATCTTGAAGTTAGAATCGGTATTGATCCTGCTATTTCTCAAAGTAGCGTGGCTGATTACACGGCTATGGTTCCAGGATTATTATTTGAAACCAAAACAGGATACAAAATTTATATTTTACCCAAGATAATTAACAGACGGCTTAACTTCCCTGAAACTATCGACACCTGCAAGGTAATATATGATAGTTATAAAAAAGAGTATGATCTTGTCAGGCTAGTCGTGGAAGATGTCGCTTATCAAAAAGCCTTGCCCCAACAATTAAAAGTTGAGGGGGTCAGAAATGTAATAACGACCAGACCTGGCAGTCAAGATAAAAGAAGTCGACTAGTTTTAACCGCTAACCTGATTAAAACTGGACAAGTCCTATTCCCCAGAGAAGGATCAGAAGAATTAATTCAACAAATAGTTCATTTTGGTGTTGAAAAGCATGATGATTTAGCTGATGCTTTTGTTAATGTGGTAAACAGCTTATTAGAAAATAAGCCAAACCCGCCAAGAATTTACTTTTTGTAGCTATTTTTCTTTTAATATTAAAGGGAAAGTTATCGACAAGTTGCCAACAGCTAGCTGCTTAGCAGAACCTTGAAAATGTGTCATTAATGGAGGCGTAGATTTAACTAATAATTAAAATTAAACCATATGCCTCCATTAGACGCTCCCTTAAAGTACTGCCTGTATGCTAGAAAAAGCACTGAATCAGATGAAAGACAGGTTCAATCCATTGATTCTCAGGTTAAGGAAATGCTTCAAATTGCTGAACGAGAAAATCTAGAAATCGTCGATATTAGACGAGAATCAAAGTCTGCCAAAGACTCTGGCAACCGTCCTATTTTTAAGGAATTATTAAAAGACATAGCAGAAGAAAAATTTAATTCAATTCTTACTTGGGCCCCCGATAGACTTTCCAGAAATGCTGGCGACTTAGGATCACTGGTTGATTTAATGGATGAGAAAAAATTAATGAGTATTCGTACCTTTGGCCAGACATTTAGCAACTCCCCGAACGAAAAGTTTTTGCTTATGATTTTATGTTCTCAGGCAAAACTTGAAAACGATAACAGAGGCATTAATGTGAAACGAGGTTTAAGAGCTAGATGTGAAAGAGGTTTATGGCCAACATGTCCACCGACTGGCTACTTTAAAGAAAAGCGAGTTGATCATAAGGGACAATGTTTAATTGATCCAGATAGAGGTCATGTTATAAGACAAATGTTTGAGAAAGTTGCTTATGAAAAATGGTCGGGCAGAAAATTATATAATTGGTTAAGATTTGATTTAAATTTTAGAACAGCACTTGGTAAAAAGCATTTAAGTCTTGGCAATATTTACCGCTTATTAGAAAACACTTTCTACTATGGCCCCTTTGAATACCCACGAGGTAGTGGAAATTGGTATCAAGGAAAACATGAGCCGTTAATAACCAAGGAGCTGTTTGATTTAGTCCAAGATCAAATGAAAAATTCCCAGTTGGTCAGGCGAGAAAATATTGAGTTCGCCTTTACTAAAATTATGACCTGCGGATTATGCGGTTCAGGAATATCAGCCACTGAAAAATTTAAGAAATTAAAAAATGGCGGCTATAACCGTCATATTTATTATGGTTGCACTAAAGCAAAAGATAAAAATTGTAAGTGCGGATATATCAGCGAAGAAGATTTGATTAAACAATTACAAAAACAAATTGATAAATTAGATTTTAAGAAATTACCAGTTCAAGACAAGATCGAAGGAGAAATAAAAAGATTTAAAAAATTTCAAATGATGGCAACTGGTAAAAATCAAAACATCGACGTAAGCGACGTCGATGTAAAAAACTATATTAAATTTTTACTAAAAGAGGGTGATGATCAAGAGAAGCGAGAATTACTTACATGCTTAAACGGAGAGATTTTACTTAAAAATAAAGTAATTAACATAATTTAGTCTTTTATATTCATTTTTCGTTTTATTTCCAATAAATATGCAGACGATTTCTGTCTTAATTCATTCATTGTGTTATCTGCTAATCTTTCAAAATTTTCTAAATCTTGCAAAGCATCTACTAAATTATTTCTTTTGAAATAGCTCAAAAATCCAATCCAAAAATATAACTGCACTTTTGATTTATTATCTGACAAAAGGTTTAAATTAAATATTCTTACCTCATCTAAAGTAATTGGTTCCATCAAATAGCTTTGTTGTTTTATTTTTTGGCATGTTTTCAGTGCGTTTTGATAATCTTCCTTCCAAAAACATAAAAATGCTTTACTGTATCTCCATTCAAATGAATTCTTTGCATACTGTTCAGCCTTTTTAACACTTTTCATGGCTTCGTCTATATTTTTGTCAACCATAAAATCAATGATTGCTTTTAATAGCCACGCTCCATAATTACTATTATTTTCAACTATTGATTGTTCCAAAAACAATTTAGCTTCATCAATTCTATTGTTTTCATAATGCCATTTAGCTATCCATAGCTTTTCATCAGATATTAAAAGAGGTATACGATTTCGTATGTCTTGTAAATGAGGTGGTAGCGGACGAAATGCGTTGAATTGGTCTTTTAATCCATTGTGTAGCCTTAGAGCGAGTTGCGGATCCTGTGAAACAAAAGCGGCAAGCCCGATAATATACTTAGCAGCTAAATGAACAATTGTTGCAGATGCTTCAAATCCTTTAAAACTTCTTTTCTCGAGAAAATTAACTTCTTTAGGCAAAACTTTTGAAAAATCAATTGATATGGCCTGACTTAAATTTTGAGAAATCGGTTTATGAATAACATATCCTTGAAAATTTATAAAATACTTTTCACCCTCATCTCCATCAGGTCTTCTTTTAACATCTCCCCAAACATAAAAATGGGCTTTAATTTTTTTGTTTATAGTTTCAAGTTTTATACGCGGATTTTCTGAATCTTTAATTTGACTAGAAAAATGATTTTTAAGAAAAACTACATTTGAAAAATTTAAAATTCCCTCTTTCTGCAAATCTTCTTTTAACTTTGAAATAAAATCAGCTTTTAGTTTTTGCCGTTCTGTCTCATTTTCTGAATATATAGCAATTACAATGCCAACTTTATTTTTCTTGTTTATTGGTAAGTGAAATTTATTAAATGACCAATATAAAATCCATAAAATCAACAATATCGGATAAAGAAACGGCCTTATCTTAAATCCAACAAAATTTGCGAAATCAATGACTAAATTGTTTATAGCGGCAATTATTCCAAGTATGACAAAAAGGCCAAAAATAAGAGTTTTTATTTGTGGCATTTTTTCTTCAGCAATATATAGAAGTTTTTCTAAGTCCATAATCAATTCTTAAAAGTCTCAATCAAAAAACTTTGCATTAGCATTTCGGCATCTTGTTTGTTTTGTTTTATTTTTTCTTCAAGCGCGGATACATGCTCCATAAGTTTTTCTACTTTGGCGACGATTGCTTTTTGTTCGGTGAACGGAGGGAGAGGAAATGGGATGGTCTCCCATTTTGTTTTGTTTACGATTGGCGTTGTTCCTCCTGAAGCTCTACCCCAAACTATTTTTTGGAAATATGGTGATTGTAACAAATATTGAATGTACCAAGAACTCATATTCGTCAATGGTGTTATGGTATTTATTTGTTGATTACAAGAAACGTCCATTGAACAAATTCCAGATTTTCCAATAGAACCACCTATACAAACCATCATGACTGATCCAGATTGAATTAATCTTCCTAATTCAAGGCCTTTGTTTGAAAGCTTTTCATTTTCATAGTCAATCTGCCACGAAACTTTTATGTCCGCAGGTTTTATGAACGGAATATCATTTCCAAAATTATCATTATCTAGAGTTGGCGGAGTTGTTCCTGTCTGCGTAAACCCGACATCGCCCAAACGACACCATTCCCATTTTTCAGGCAACTTAAAAGGCACTTCATCCTCCGTAATTTTCGGCAAAGGTTTTTCTTTTTTGATTTTCTTTTTCGCAATCAACCTTTCTTTCTCTGCTTTTATTTTCTCAAGGAGTTTGCTTACAGGTTCAACATCGGTATTTTTTTTTCTCCAGCCGGCAGTCAATTTTCCAGAAACTGCATTTTGAAGGATTTGTTGGTGGAGGATTTGTAATAACCCTTCTTCAGTATTTGTGTTTTCTTTAATTTGGAATAATGCAATTTGTTTATTCTGTAATCTGATAATTTCTTTTTCACATTCTCTATTAAAATACACACCAACATTTATTGAATTATTTTTTAAATCATTAAGAAATTGAATAATCTTTTTTTGAATTGATTTTTCTGGAATTGGAAATTCCATATTTTCAATTTGCTTTCCACTCAAATTTGGTTGCGCTCCTCCCCATGCTAAATTTTTAACTTTTTCTTGAACACCTCTAGCGATCCAATAAGCATATTCTTTTTCAAAAAGTTCAGGATTCAAAATATCAAATCTTCCCACTCTCTGGTTCATATATATTTTACCAAGTCCTTCTTGAACAATCGCAAGCTTACCAATAGTTCCACCTGTTAAAGCAATAATAATATCCCCAATTTTTAATTCGTATTTTTCTAAACTAGATTCCTCTTTATATCTTTTACAATTTTCAAGAACTATCTGCTCATTTTGAAAATCTGAGATACGAATAATAGGTATCCCTTCTTTTTGGTATCCAGTACTTTTAAAAGCAAAACCACCGAATATTTTGATATAATTTCCTAGGGGCAAAGCTTCGTTTTTTTGAGATAAATAATAATTAATAATCTCAATATACTTACCTACGTTAAGGTAAAATGCTTTTAAGTAAAGGGTTTTGATTTGTGTTTTTACTCCTTTACTCATAATTCAGCTTTTAATGATTTTAGAATTTGCTTGCTCTCATCAAAAGAATTTTCCAGTTTTTGGATTAATTCCTCGGTCGTGTGTTCGTATTCTTCTTCTTTTTGTGTTGGATTTTTGATATCAATATCCCAATTTTTGGCTTTGATATCATCTATTGAAACTTTCCATGAAATTTCGCTTTCTGTACGATTGTTCCACCATTTTTTGATCGGTTCAAATTCTCTCACCTCAATTGGTTTTGTTTTAGAATATGATTTTTGACCCTCGGGAAGCTTGTGTTCGTAATACCAAATTTCCTTTGTTGGCTCGCCCTTAGTGAAGAACAATAAATTTGTAGCAACAGTTGCGTATGGAGAAAAAACTGAATTTGGAAGTCGGATTATTGTGTGTAAATTGCATTCTTCTAACCATTTTTCACGAATACGAGCTTTTACGCCGTCACCAGTAAGCGATCCATCAGGTAAAACAATGCCAGCTCTACCATTTGGCTTTAGAAGTTTCATAAAAAGAATCAAAAACAAATCTGCTGATTCTTTTGTTTTTAAAGTTGTAGGAAAATTTGCCAAAATACCATCTCCAACAGTTCCTCCAAAAGGAGGATTTGCGACAATACAATCAACTCTCTGCTCTGGGCTAATATCTTTTATTGGTTGAGCCAAAGAATCGCCACGTTTAATATTTATCGGGGCTGCGATACCATGAAGCATCATATTGGTCACACAGAGCATGTGTGGAAGCGGTTTTAGTTCGTTGCCTTTAATTGTTTTCTTTATAAGTTCCTCGTCTTCTGCAGTATGTACATCATTTTTTCGCACATGTTCAATAACCGAAGTTAAAAATCCGCCAGTACCACAAGCTGGATCAAAAACATCTTCACCCAATTTTGGATCTACCATTTCAACGATAAATTCAGTTAAGGCGCGCGGAGTATAAAATTCACCAGCATTTCCAGCACTTTGAAGGCCTCTTAATAACTCTTCATAAATTGTTCCAAATTGATCTCGATCAGCCTTGCGGTTAAAATTTATTTCATTTATTTTATTAATTACCTGGCGAATAAGTGTTCCACTTTTCATATAATTAAAACTGTCCTCAAAAACAGATTTAACTATAAACCCAGCCTCATTTTCTTGTATGGTATACTCAAACTTTTTAAATGCAGAAAATAATTTATTATTAATAAATTCCAACAACTCTTCGCCTGTCATTCCTTCGTCATTTTTAGCCCAATTCCTCCAACGCAATTCTTCTGGTATTGGTGATTTATATTTTGGATTTAAAATTTCTTTTTCTTCCTCAGTTTCATCAAAAATTTTAAGAAAAAGCATCCAAACGAGCTGCGAAAGTCTTTGAGCGTCTCCATCTACACCATGGTCTTTACGCATGATGTTTTGTATAGATTTTATTATTCCAGATAAATTAGACATAATTTTTAATTATAAGCGTAAATCGCTTTTTCTAACTCCTCAACCGCAAACAAATAGCTATCTCTTCCGCCAAACTCTTTCACAATCTCGACTGGCGACCCAAATGTAATAAAAGGATCTATACGAAGAATATTAATATCCTCAATGTATTCAAGCCCCTCATCTGCATATTTTTCAAGTAGAGCATCTAACACTTTTCTTGCCTTTCCCGAATATTTTGTTAAGTAATTATTCTTTCTTACTCTATTAGCACGTTCAGATCTAGACATTAATTTTTTCTTATCAAAAGCTACGTGCATTACAATATCAAACAAATCTAGGTCTTTCCCAACTTCTTCTCCCATATCTTTTTGAAGTTCAGAAAGCATTATTCCTTGGTTTGATAATTCCTCAAAGATATAATGCTTACGTTTATTTTGATCCCATTTCTGCAAAAAATCATCCAATGAAGCATACTTTTGTCTAATTTGTCTGCGAGAATAGTCTTTAAGAGATTCTGTTATTAATTTTCCACTCGCATCAAGGTATTGTGTGTGCTTATAGGCAACATTTACTGGCACATCATCCACATAAACTTTTTCTCTATTACCCTCTTCTATTTCTCCACCTTCAATTATTTTCGGATTTTTCTCTGTTGGCAGCTCTTTTTCAATTACCATTTCAGCGCTAATATCAGCTTCCTCTATTTTAAGCTCTTCGCCTTGTTTAATCTCTTTTATTTGAATAGGATCCCCATCAAAATCAGGGTCTGCGAATAGTTTCGTTACATTTCTAAAATCAAGAATAGTAAAATGAGTTTTCCCGTATGGTTCGTTAACACGGGCACCACGCCCAATAATCTGTTTAAATTCAGTCATTGAATTAATATTTGAATCTAAAACTATTAACTTACATGTTTGAGCATCTACGCCTGTCGTCATTAACTTGCTTGTGGTAACAATTGTTGGGTATGGATTTTCTGGATCAATAAAACCGTCTAATTCTGCTTTTCCTTCCTTATCATCACCCGTAATTTTCATAATATATTTACGATTCTCTTTTACGAGGTCACTATTCTCGGAAATAAGGGCCTCACGCATTCGTTCTGCGTGTTCAATGTCAACACAAAAAATAATTGTTTTTGAATAACGATCAGTCTTTTTTAAATAATCAGAGACTTCCTTTGCGACTATTTTTGTTCTATTAGTTAAAACTATTTTTCTATCAAAATCTTTGTCTGTATATTCTTTATCTTCAATTTCATGACCTTCACGATCTCTATCTGAAATACTGGGCCGATACCCACCAACATCTTTATCAAGCATTATTTTTATGACTTTATATGGAGCCAAAAAGCCGTCGTCAATGCCTTGTTTTAAAGAATATGTATAAATAGGTTCTCCAAAATATTCCTGATTTGAAATTTTATTTGTTTCTTTTGGTGTCGCTGTTAAACCAATATGTACGGCATTATCAAAATACGATAAAACTTCCCGCCATGCAGAATCTGCCGAAGCACTGCCCCTATGGCACTCATCAATAATAATTAAATCAAAAAAGTCAGGGCTAAACTCTTTATATGCGTTTCTTTCTTCATCGTTACTAGTTAACGATTGATATAATCCTAAATAAATTTCATGTGCTTTGCTTATTTTTCCTCTTTGAATCTTTATCATTTTGTCACCAAAATGTTTAAAGTCGTTAACCATCGTTTGGTCAACTAAAATATTTCTATCTGCTAAGAATAAAATGCGCTTTGCTTTTCGGGATTTCCAAAGTCGCCAAATAATCTGGCCAGCAACCATTGTTTTTCCCGTACCAGTTGCCATTACTGTCATAATCCTTTTTTGACCTTTTGCAACAGCCTCAATAGTACGATTAATAGCAACTTCTTGATAATATCGCGGAGTTTTTCCAGAACCATCTGAATAGTAGGGCGTGTTTATAACTTTTTCTATTTCCTGATCAATCCCTTTTGCCTTTTTATATCTTTCAAAAAGCTCAGCTGGTCTTGGTAATTCTTCCAGGGATAGCTTTCTTTCTTTCCCAGTAAAAAAATCATGTTCTAAAAAACCATCTCCATTCGAGCTGTAAGCAAAAGGTATATCTAAGAGTTCGGCATAATCTTGGGCTTGTTGAATACCGCTGGAAATTGAATGCTTGTTATCTTTTGCTTCAATAACTGCAATCGGGAAGTTATGTTTGTGATAAAGAATATAATCAGCCTTTTTTGCTTCCCCACGTTTAACAATTTTTCCTTGAACCTCTATTCGTCCAGCAGTAAAATAAACCTCTTCTCGAAGTTGTGTCATCTCGTCCCATCCAGCATTTTTAATAGCTGGCGTTATAAATTTTGTTCTTATGTCTTGCTCAGAGAGCTGTTTTTTGTCGATCATACTATTTATTACTAGTCTCCTCTAAAAATAGATGTACATCAGACTCCTTAATTCTCCAAACACCTATCTTGGAAGCTTTTAATTTTCCAGATTCTATATATCTAATAATAGTTCTTGTGCTCACCCTTAAAACATCAGCTACTTCTTCTATGGTTAGAAGTTTTTCTATTCTTTCGCTCATATATAGTTTAGATTTTATTTATCTTTTCTTTATATAAAGTTTAACATATTTATTTTAATAATGTCAAAAAATGACATAAGTTGTCAAAGAGCCTATTTTAAAGAAAAAATGGCCTTTTCTCAACTAAAAACAGAGCTTCAAAAAGCTCTGTTTTAAACTACCTCGTGCTAGCACGATGTTGCGGAGAAGGTGGGATTCGAACCCACGGTACCCTTTCGGGTACGACGGTTTTCAAGACCGTTCCATTAGACCGCTCTGGCACCTCTCCTAAATATTTTTACAATGAATATAATATAGAATATTTATATTAAAAAATCAAGGATTACTTCATTAACTCATCATACTTAGCTATAATCCTTGGTAATTTACTAAAACTTTTTTTAAATTCCATTAAAACTTTAGTGGCTCTTAAACAAGCTGCTGGATGAAACATTGGTATAACTAAATAATTATCTATTTTAAATATTTTTCCTTGATCTCTTGTTATTTTTGCGGTTGTTATAAAAAAATTCATAGAAAACCTTCCCAGGGTTACTATTATTTTAGGGTTTATAATTTCTATTTGTTTTTGAAGATATGGTTTATATATCTCTATTTCTTCTGGCAAAGGATCTCTGTTTTCTGGTGGACGACGTTTAATAATGTTAGTTATATAGACATCATTTCGATGTAGACCAATTTCTTCTAAAGTAACAGTTAATAATTTTCCAGAACGACCAACAAAAGGTCTAACTTCAATATCTTCTCTTAAACCAGGAGCTTCACCAATTAATAATATTTCAGCATCAGCCCTCCCTTCTCCAAAAACTAAATTAGTACTTAATGGTAATTTGTTATCAATTAACATTTTTTCTTTTAATTCTTCTAATTGTTTTTCTTTCTTTTTATTCATATTATTTTAAAGATAAATAAGCTAACATAGTTTCCATATTCTTTCCTCCATTACGACGAAAAGAAAAATATTTATCATTTAAACAATAGGTACAATCTTTGCTTATACTTATATTATCATCTTTAATTCCCTGCTTCATTAATCTTTTTCTTATAATCTCTCCTAAATCAATATAAATTTTTTCATCTCTCTTAATTAAATCTTCTTCTAAAAAATTATCAATAATATCTTCTTTTATCTCAAAATGACAACTTCTAATATAGGGGCTTACAAAAACTTCAACATCTTCAGAATTAGAATTATAATTATCTTTAAAACTAAGAATAGTATTTTCAATTATTCCTCGTACAATTCCCCGCCAACCAGCATGAGCTAAAGCAATAACTTTTTTTTGAGAATCGTAGAAATAGATAGAAGGACAATCAGCTGTGGTAGTAGTTAACAAACAATCAGAATTATTAGTAATCAAAGCATCAAATTTAGATTCAATCTTTTGTTGTGGATCTTTAATCACCATAACTTTATTCCCATGTTCTAAATTAGCTGAAAACAAAGTTTTTTTATCCAAATTTACTTCTTTCAAAAATTTTTTAATATTACAATCATCTCCTTTCATGTCACCATCACTTTTTTCCGATATCCCTAAAAAAGTTCTACTAAATATTCCATTATTTTTAAAAATAAGAGATTTCTCTAATGGTAAATCTTTTTCTAATACTCTTAAATCTGTATTAGAGAAATAAAAACTGGGTAAAACTTCTTGCCAGGTTTTTTCATGATAAGCAGCATAAATCATTTTCCCTATATCTCCACTGGTTAAAAGTAATATATTTCCATCTTCATTTTCTTGTTGAACTAAATTCAAAACTCTTTGACTTCTGGCTATTAATTCAGAAAATTTTTCCGCTCCCTCTACTTCTAAAAAGTAGCTAACTTCAGGGGTTTGAACAATATTATTATCTTCTAATAATAAAATATCATCAATGGTCATACCAGTCATTTTTCCAAAATCACGTTCAATTAAATCAGGTAAAATTTCAGCTTCAGGTAAAGATAAATAATCAGTTATTATTTTAGCGGTTTGTTTGACTCTTAATAAAGGAGAAGTATATATCTTATTAAAAGATAAACCCATTAATTTTATTCTTTTAGCTAATTGCAAAGCTTGTTGTTGACCAATAATAGTCAGAGAGGTATCACGACACCCATTTAAAACACGACGAACATTATCACTATCTTGTCCATGGCGAGCTAAATATATTTTTAACATAAAAAATAATTAATCTTGAGATTGAAAAAAATCACAATGAGCATCATCTGGTACTTCAGTTTTAGCTTCTGAACAAAAACCCTTTTTGGATTCTAATTGAGAAAAACTAACACAATTTTTACATTGTCCAGCTTCATTTTCCCATTGATAAACAAAGTCGGCTTCAATTTCATGAGACATAATTTTAAAAATAATTAATTATATTTATTTATTATATCATAAAATTATTTATATCAAAAACAATAAAAAAACCTCGCTATCCATCACGAATAACGAGGTACTAAACAAATTATGAAACCAAAATCATCAACAATCAAATGTTAACACAACTTTTTTTCTTTTTTCTCGTTTCTTTTTTTCCATTCATCTGAAAATATTTTTTCAAAATCATCTTTCATGGAAAGAAGGGATTGTTTTTTATTAGATGCTGATAAAAGAAGCTTGTATTCAGGAAAAATTTTTTCTTTTATTGATAATAAATAATTTATTGTCTCTATTTTTGGTAGAGGTGAATAAACTATTTGATATTCTGATTTTGAAAATTTTTCCATAATCGCAGAAGAAATATTACAATCATCAAAACCTCCTATTTTATAAAAAATTTCCTTATCAATAAAAATTAATATTCCAGAAATAAAGGTAGCAACGGGTTGATTTTTAAAGTTATAAAAATAATTATTTTTTAAAACTTTTATAATTCTAAATGAAGTTTTACCGCCAGCAAAAACTCGGTAATAGGGATTAAACAGAATTCTTCTTAGAAAGTATTTTTTTTCTATTTGTTCTACTTTAGAAGAAATAGTAGAAGAAAAAAACAATAAGAATTTACCTCTAGCTTTGGCGGCTAAAAATTTTGACGGAGAAAAATCATTTAAGTCATACTTATAAACAAAGACGAATAAGAAAAAACTCGGAAATTTTTCCTTTATTTTTTCCATTAAATCACTTTCCTTATTATTTATAAGATTTATTTCAAATTTTATTTTTGAATTAACAAAATTTGAAAACATTAAATCTAATAACGAAAATAATGAAGATAATGACTTATAATCTGTTATCTGAATACTTACATCAATATTTTCCATTTTTATATATATTTTGTTAAACAACTTTTTAATTAATATGTGATTTTATTATAATTATTAAATAATGTCAATAGATTGTATTAGATAAAAAAAGAGAGCTTTAAAACCCCCTTATTATCTTATATTTATATACAATTAATTTCTTTTATCTTTCTTTCTATTATTATAAAATCTTTTTTGTTTCGCACAATTTTAACAAATATTCCTATATTTAATAAAAGAATAAAAAGAATTATACCAGAAATTATTATAGCTACCTCTTTATTGAAATATTCAAATTTTATATAATTATTGAAAACAAAATTTGAAACCCAAAGATTAGAAACTAAAAATAAACTCACTTTTAGAAAAAAACGTATTATTTTTTTCTTTTTTGTTTTTTTTGTTATTTCTACCCCATAAAAATATATAGTTTGTAGAAATAAAAAAGGTACGGCCATTAATATAACAGATAAATTAAATATTTCCGTTATTATTTTTGAATCAAACAGTGAAGACAGTATCCATGTAATAGTAGGACATGCTATAAATAATATTATTATTAATTTGGTAAATACGTGAGCATCTTTTATTTTTCTTTCTTGCTCTAACATCTTTATTTTTTCTTTAACATTTATATTCATTTTAAAAAATTTTAATTGATTAAAAATTAGATTAATTATTAAATCTATCTAAATCTAGACAAACTTAATAATTAATCTAATTTAATCTATTTTTTAATGAACTTAACATTGATACAATATATCACAAACGATAAATATTGTCAATATGTCAAAAAAGATAAAAAAAGAGTCATTATATGCATAATAACTCTTACTTATTCTTTAAATTTATTGTTGATAAAATAATCAACGTTAATTTTTTCTTGTAAAAGAAATGATTTAAATTCATTTTTTAATTCCTTTTCATTAAGAATTTGTATTGAAAATGAATTTTTATATATTTCTTTATACTTAATATTACTTAACTTTAAATCCGGTATACCCACCGAAAATATAAAATTAACTTTACGTTTTTTTTTGTCTTTATAATTACGACAAACAATAAAAGCCATTCTAACCTCCTTTAATGGTTCAAAAGCTTTTATACCAATCCATTCTCTTTTTTTCTTTTTAAAACAAAAAAATCCTCCGATTTTTTCGATTTTAATTTCTTTATTTTCTTTTTCAAGAGAACAAAAAAAATTTTCCCAAAAGTTTTTTTTAAATATTTTCATTATAAATCTTTTTAAATGAACTACTTCGGACATTATACCATACTATTTAAAAAAATCCAACCCCCTATATACAAAATAAAAAAAGTCGCTAACTTATAGAAAATTAACGACTTATTGATTTTTATTGTTTTTTTTAAAAAAATTATGCACTTAGTCTATTGGACAAATATTGTCTATGAGCATTCACGTCATAAACAATCTCTTTTTCTAAATTTATCTTAATTAAAAAAGAAACTTCTTCGGAAATTATTTTATCAAGATCTTGCATAAACCTTTGTTTTTTGCGAGAATCTTTTTCATGGTTTATTTTGGCTTTTAATTTCACTATTTTCATATTTCTTTTTATGGATTTTTGTACTAGAGGTTCTTCTTTAGATTTGTCAATAAAAGAAAGTGCCATAGGTTTAGTGATTATTCCTTCAAAATCACAAATATCTTTATAACTCATTTTTAAGTTTTTAATAATACTACTACGTCATCAAACCGACATAATTTAGGTTAATACTTAATAAAGCATCGTCGTATGCTAGCACAATAATAATTTATTGTCAATAGCTTTAAAATAGAGATAATTATTGATTATATTGACATTCTTTTTACTTTAAAGAAAGTTTAATAGGACTTTTTATATGATCAATATAGATTATTGGTAAATTATATTCTTTTAAATTTTCTACAAAACACTTATTAACAATACCCTGTTTTAACATTTTTCCATTTTTATTATAAACTTGTGACCAACCTATAATAAATCCTTTTGGTAAATTATTCTTCATTACTATTTTAAGTTGATCTATAAAAAACTCTAATTCACCCAAAGTATCAGATGAAGTAAGATGATATTCTACTAATAAAAAATATTTTGATAAATCAATTTTCATTTGTTGTATCATGAAAGTATCTATTAGTAGATGACCACCTATTATTTTTTCATTTTTTAAACCATCAACCTCTTTAAATAAATCTTTATGACTATAATTAACTTCTTTTCCATCTTTTAAAAAGCCGAGTAAAGCTTTTCTTTCTTTTTCAGTAAATCTTTTAGAATAGAAATGTTCCCCTGTTCTTCTTAAATTTATTCCGTAATAACAAGTTTGACCTAATTCAATTGCTTTAAAAAAGAAATTAGTAGGATCAGAAAAACCTAAATACTTCTTATTAGCTTTTTTTACTAAACCCCAATCAATTTTATCAAAAAATCTCATGATTTTATCTCCACCTCTGGCAAACCATATTAAATCAATTTCTGGGTTTCTTAAAGCATTATGAAAACCTTTTAATAAATCTTTAGGTTTAGAATAATTTAAACAATAATCAACAAAATCAATATTGTTTTTTATTAAAAAATTATAATCCTTCTTAAATTTTTTGACCTTACTAAGTTCTTCAAATTTTGATAAATTAACTAAAGCTATTTTCATATATTTTTTTATAAATATCATTTAATCACAATTATATTTTATCATAAAAAATTAATCTAAACAAAAACAAAAAACAACCTTATTAAAGATTGTCTCTTGTCTAAAAAAGATTTTATTCATTTATTTGTAAATTCGCCAGACTGAAAAATTCATTTTCTGCAATCTCATATTGTTGTTGAATGTCGTTTGCTTCTTTTTGAACTACATCAAATTGGTCTTTTGTATCATTTATTTCTTTTACTAAGCTATCAATCGTTTTTTCATCGGTTACATCCATATCATCTTTCACTAATATTTCAACCATTAATTTAGTTTTTTCCAACATCTGTATTTGTAGATCATTATATTTTATTTTAACTGAATTTTCTTTCTTGGCTACATCAATAAACTTGTCTGCGCTAACTTTTACTTTGGCATTGGAAATATCTGAAGATAATGTTGTTAATTCAATTAATTTGCTGTCAATTAAATCAAATTTGGAAGAGGCGTCTTTTTTCTTAGAAAGTGCGACTTCAATTGTCTTTATGGCTTCAGTGTAATCTTCACTATCCATCTGTTTGCTCAAGGTATCCATTTCTGCCGATTTTTCCAAATTGGCTATTTGTTCGGCTTCTTTACCAAGAGCAACAATTTCGTTGTGCTTATCAATAAACTGCTGAGAAACACTAGAACCACATCCAGTAAGTACTAAAACACAAGCAACAACCAATGTTATAAATATTGTTTTTTTCATAATTCACCTACCCCTCTATTTTTGCTAATTTTTTTATTCATAGATTTATTTTAACTTTATTAAATTATTAATTTTATTTATTGACATAAAATAGGCCAGCACAAAGTGCTGGCTTTTTTGTCTTCCTGAAAAACTCATTTGATTGTATACTTGAAATATACGCAAATATATTTTATCAATATGATCGAAACCATAAAGACATCAAGTT
>Ga0123335_1004687_pt1 | contig 17367 bp, 15 predicted proteins | sample BiotimSIPDNA_2_FD_89707 | JGI IMG/M metagenome (GOLD analysis project Ga0123335, IMG submission 89707) | Anaerobic biogas reactor microbial communites from Washington, USA - Biogas_R2 time_0 SIP DNA | ecosystem: Engineered > Bioreactor > Anaerobic > Unclassified | place: Washington, USA...
CATCTCCCGATCAGATGGAGGAATTTGGTTGGAGACTTCAGATGCGATTCGGCCCACGGCTGGTACTTTTCCTCAATGTAGCTTTTCAGGGTATGTTCACGTCCGGCCTTCTTTTCCTTCATCGGGTCGTTGCCGTCGAGGTAGGCATGGATATACTCCCTTGCCTTTTCTCTCGCTCTTGCGGCTGTCCATGCCGTTACGGGCCCTATTCCAATTCGCTTATGCCGTGCGTATTCGACCAGGAACATCTTTCGGCCTGATGGCTGCACGCGCAGTATGAAGCCCTTCAGATCCGTGTCCCATATCTCGTATGGCTTGTCCTTCGGCGTCGATTTTTTCACCAGGTTTGCTGTTAACGTCGCTTGCATCTCCGGCCTCCGTTTCGGTTAGCAGATGATCTCTGCGTTCTTGTGTAACGGCAATGTAACGGCAAGGCGAGTATACAAGCGTATACCGTGCGCGACAACAAAATAACGGTAATCTTTACGGAAGGCCGATGAATACTGAAGACGCGCACGTGTGAGTGTTCAATACGAGATAGGAAAGAATATCGTGAAATCTGCCTTCTAAGCAGAGGGTCGCAGGTTCGAGTCCTGCTGGGCGTACCAGATCTCAGCTCGGCAATCTCCAGTAGATAACGGCACCGGTTAACGGCAGCCGGGAACTGCCCGTCGCTAGGGGAAGCGGAGCCCCCAGGCGCATTCATCTATCTGTGACGTAGAGGAGTTTTGATCTTTAGAGTTCCGGCACCGAGAGATATTGCCAGCGTTTGGCGAAGTACCAGGCGTTTATGACGGACAGCACCAGTATGACTTCTACGGGCAGTTCGTAGCCGCTGGCCGGCGGAGCGACGCTGTTCAGCGCCGGCAGAGTCAGATGGCTGAGGATCAGGCAAAGGGCCCCGTACTTCTTGCGGCAGAAGACTCCCACGGCCGCAGCTCCGGCGAGAAACACATGGAACATAAGGCAGATGAAGCCGATGCTATTGCCTGCCAGTGCGGCAAAGAGAAGCTCCGCCAGGTCTGTCACAACCGCCAGTACCGAGCAGATCGCCATAAAGGTAGCCCAGGTGTAACCGGGGGGCGGCGGCACCCCGTCGGACCAAATCCGCTCCAGGCGGCGTAACAGGCCATAAGCGGCTATGAAATAGGCAATTCACATTTTAACCCCGACGCTATGCATTCCTATCGCCCGGCACCGAGATCGCCTTAAAGGAATTTTGTTTGCGATTGTGTCACGGAAAGCCGGGCGTACCACTTAACCCAGATGAAATACGTCGTGTATGGCCTGGACGGCTTTGTGGGCGTTTGCCTGTTCCACCACCAGAGAAATGTTGTATTCGGACGACCCTTGCGCGATTGCGACTATGTTGATGCCGGCTTCGGCCACCGCGGTGAATGTCTTTCCCGCCACGCCTCTAAATCCCTTCATCCCCTCGCCGACGACCGCGACGATTGAAACAGGATTCTGCACCTTGACCTCATCAATGACTTTCTTTGCGATATCGCGCTCAAATTCAGACTTCAATTCATGCAGTGCCTTCGCGCAGTCCCGGTGAGGAATGACGACGCACAGGTTGTGTTCTGAGGATGCCTGGGAAATCATGATCACGTTCACCTGCACGCGCGCCAGCGCCGCGAAGATCCTGGCAGAGATGCCCGGGACTCCGACCATACCGTTCCCCTCGACAGCGATGAGGCTGAGATTGTCAATCGAGGTGATCGTCTTTACGATTCTGTCGCCGGTATCGGCCGTGTGCGAGATGATTGTGCCGGGAGCTGAAGGATTGAACGTGTTCTTGATCCTGATCGGGATTCCGGCTTCGATTGCCGGAACCATCGTTTTCGGGTGGATGATTTTTGCGCCGAAGTACGACATCTCAGCCGCTTCACGGTAGGAGATCTGGGGCAGCACTCTTGCGCCCTGGACATACCGCGGATCTGCAGTCATTACTCCATCGACGTCAGTCCAGATCCAGATCTCTTCGCATTCCAGCGCGGCCCCCACAATCGATCCGGTGTAATCAGAACCGCTGCGCCCGAGTGTGGTCGTGAGCCCGTCTTCCGTGCCGCCGATGAAGCCGGTGACAACCGGCACACAGCTCTTCCCGAGAAGCGGGAGCAGCCTGCGGCGGATCCTGTCGCTGCTGGTCGGGAAATCGACTGCAGCTTCTCCAAAGTTTGCATCAGTCCTTATGATTTCCCTGGAATCGATGAACTCGGCGGGAATGTCATGGTCCTGCAGAATTGAAGCAATTTGGAGGCAAGAGAGGATTTCTCCGAACGAGGCGATAACGTCCAGCGAACGGACGCTCAGCTCCTTCAGAAGGCTTACGCCATGGTAAAGGGTGGAGAGTTCATCGATGAGCCTTGCCTGACGTTCCATCAGCTCATCCCTTCGTTCCCTGTCCCTGACCAATGCCTGGCTTACCTGCAGGTGCCTGTCTTTCAACAGCCTGAGATTAGGTTCCACCTGGCTGCTGCGCTTTACTGCAAGTCGGGCCGTATCGAGCAGCAGATCAGTCACGCCTCCCATGGCTGACGCAACCACAACCGGGTGCCGTGGTAGATGTGTCTTCACTATCAGGGCGACATCCTGCAGCCTTTTGACATCGCCGACAGAGGTTCCGCCGAACTTCATGGTGATCATAGATGCTCTCCGGGATGGAGGGAGACCGGACAAAATCACTAAAGTATCTGCCCCGCCGGGATTCCCTATCAAGCCTCTTTTGAAAAAGGAGCCTTTTCATGTATGTATTTCACTGCCATTTTTGCTATTATTTCGCGGTCGATCATATGGTGAGCGTAGCTCAGTTGGCAGAGCTCTGGATTGTGGCTCCAGCGGCCGGGGGTTCAAGTCCCCTCGCTCACCCCATTCTCTTTCCTAAGATTCCCTCCGCTTCCTGAAGTCGCCTCGAACACCGGGTTTGCAGCGCAACCCTTACGGGCAATACAAGATCATCGCGACCGATGGTAAGATACTCGTTGTAGGACGCTCGTCCACGGCTGCACGACAGGTCTTTCCTTTTCTGGGGTACTCCCCTCCGTTCCGCACAGAAGGAACAGTTTTTGGGCGTGGATGGTAAAGGATATACGTGGAGACGAATGCACTTCCCTTCAGGGATCTCGCCTATGTAATGATTGCTGCAATTACAGGCGGACTGGTTGCATGGCGATTGCGTCAGCCTGTAATCATCGGTTATGTTCTGGCCGGAGTTCTGATCAGCCCTCTGACCCCGGGCCCTTCCGTCAGCGACATCCACTCGCTCGAGCTTTTCGCAGAGATCGGCGTTGTGCTTCTGATGTTCTCTGTAGGACTCGAGTTCTCGCTGAAGGAACTCCTCAAGTCCAAATTTGTAGCGTTCATCGGCGGCCCTCTCGGGATCGTGATCTCGATATTTCTCGGCCTGGGCGCCGGGCATCTGCTCGGGTGGTCTCCGGCGCAGGGGGTTGTGCTGGGTGCTGTAATCAGTGTCGCCAGCACGATGGTTCTGACACGGTTGCTGATAGACCAGGGGCAACTGAGGACGACCGCCGGACGCATAATGGTGACGATCACCCTGGTTGAAGATTTCGCGGTCGTCATTCTGATCGTGCTGATACCCGGATTCAGGAACCTCGAAGGCGGGAGGATCCTTCTGCTGGCTCAAGACCTGGGGCGGGCGGCGCTTATACTGGCGCCGGTCCTCTTTTTGGGTGCCAAGATCATCCCTGCTTTGCTTACACGCGTTGCCCGCACCCAGAGCCGGGAACTCTTCTTTCTGGTCGTGCTGGCGATCTGTCTTGGAACTGCCGCCCTGACCAGCGGCATGGGCCTTTCCCTGGCACTCGGAGCGTTTGCGGCCGGTCTGATTATCAGCGAATCGGACTACGCTCAGGAAGCGGTGGCGCAGCTGTTTCCTCTGCGCGACGCCTTCGTTGCAATTTTCTTCGTGAGCATGGGACTGCTGGTCGATCCGGCGAGCCTTTTCTCCAATGTCGGATTGCTCGGGCTCATGATTTTTCTGATCGTAATCGGGAAATTTCTGGTCTGGATGGGCGTCGTGCTTTCATTTGGATATCCTTTGTACGTCTCAGTTCCCGTCGCCCTCGGCCTTACCCAGATAGGCGAATTTTCTTTCGTGCTCGTGCAGGTGGCGCGCAATGCGGGAATAATCGGGAGTGAACTGTATAATGCGACTTTGGCTGCGTCGCTGATTACCATACTCCTGAATGCGGCACTGGTCCGCTACAGTCCCGTCTTGGCGACAAAGATGAGGCTGGCAAAACAGATGCCCGATCCGGCCCGAAAGATCGAAGATATGGAAGATACGCATGATCACGTGATAATCTGCGGTTTCGGGAGGGTGGGGAGCGCAATCGGATATGCGCTCGAGACATTTGGGGTTGGGGACCTCGCTGTCGAAATTGATCCTGATGTATATGCAACGATTCGAAGCCGTGGGGTCATGACGCTGTTCGGGGACTGTGCGCACGCCCATATCCTGGAACAGGCCGGGATCCGGCATGCTTCCTTGCTGATCATCACGGTTCCAGACCGGGAGCGCGCGCGCCTGGCCCTCATTAATGCACGGAAGCTGAACAGGAATCTGCCCATTATGGTAAGGTCTCACCGCCGTGAAGATTATCACTTCTTCATGGATGCCGGAGCGACAGAGGTGATACAGCCCGAAACCGAGGCGTCGGCTACTTTCATCCGGCACGCCTGCGGACATTATCTGATGCTGCCGGATTCACAAATCCGCCAGTACCTCAGGAATTTTCGTGATGCGATGGACACCGAGCACCGCAAGCCGGCAAAGGAGCCGCAGGTAGTCACCGAGGTGAGGGAAGTCGCTCTCGGCGATTCTCCCTTTGCCGGTCGCTCGATCCGCGACATGAAGTTGCGCGAGCTTTTCGGGGTGACGGTCGTCGCCGTCAGGCGCAATTCCGGGGAGTCTATGATCAATCCTTCAGCCGACACGATTCTCGAGAAGAACGACCGGCTGCGGGTGCTCGGCTTGTCAAGCGAGATCGATTCGTTCGCCGCATACATATCTGAACGCGCCCAGCCGGTGGAGCAGGAATAATACACCGGTTTCAAACCAATAATTTAAGTCAGAAGGAACTGTCATGACCGTTAATGAAATGCCTGAACTTGGCCTGTTGAAATCAAGATTGGACGCACTTGTGCGCGAGCATTCGGTCCGGAAATTTGACGGTGAGGACATAATCGAACTTGTACGGGACGGGGAAAGCATCGAGTGGGTTACCAATCAGCTCAAAGCCGACAGTCCGGGAATAGATGAAGCCGAAACCGCAAAACTTCTGGCAGAAATCAAACAGGTGGTCCGGCCGGAACAGGAGAGCAGCGAGGTGGAACCCGAAATCGACCTGTCGCGCATCGGCGAGATGCTGCCGCCCGGAGTCGAGCTGCCGCCCGGCCTGACCGCCGAGGAGATGAAGAATGTGATCGAATCGCCGCACGGCAGGCTCATGACGGACTTCTTCGAGTTCTGCCGCGACAGGGGAGTTGATCTGAGTTCGGGCGATCTGAAGGATCCGAGAGTAGCGGGCCTGGAGAAAGAATGGGAGTCGACACCGCGGGATGCTTTTGAGGGCAAGACGCCTGCGGAGCTGATGAAGACTCTGCCCGGAAGAGTGGAGACGTTCAGGAGGGAATCTCCCCGTGTCGGCAGGAATGATCCCTGTCCCTGCGGCAGCGGCAGGAAATACAAGAAGTGCTGCGGCCGTGCATAGAAGGAGCGATGATTCGGGCTTTCGCCGGTCAGATGAATGGTTTATGATTGGCGTCAGCGCACCCGTAGCTCAGTTGGATAGAGCGTCGGACTTCGAATCCGCAGGCCGGGCGTTCGAGTCGCCCCGGGTGCGCCATTGCTGAAGCGCATCAACCGCAGCTCTCCGATACGCAAGGAACATGGCTGAATGAAGGATTCCTTCTTTCATGAGTGAAGCACAGGGGAGTTCGAATGCACTTTTTTGTTGAAATTCCGCGCCTCTTGAGAAGTAATCTCACGGGGAAGCCTAAATAATTCAGAAGAAATGACACGGAGGAATTCGAGCATGAAATTGCGTACTACAGTGACTGCAATTCTGTGCTTAGGCCTGCTCAGTTTCGTCACACAGACTGACCCGGCCTCAGCACAAGGAAAGAAGGCAGCATCGGCCGACCCCCAGATGCCGAAGATAACGGTGCTCAATCCGATGGGAACGCCGCCACCGGTGCAGCTGAAACCACAGGCGCCCCGGCTGACGACCCTGGACGGCAAGACCATCTATTTTGTGAACACCGGCTACATCGGAACCGACCGCCTGATGGACGTAATGGCTGATTGGTTCAAGGCCAACTATCCCAAAACCAACGTCGTGATAAAGCGGAGCGCGGGCGGGATGGATCGAGTCGACAAAGCTCTGTGGGCTGAAATCGGTGAGAAGGGAGATGCCGCGATCGTCGGCCTTGGGCATTGAAGTGTCTGTGCTCCAGGGGCGGTCCGCCTCTCTATCGATATCGAATCCACGCTGAAGAAACCCGCAGTACCTCTCATCCTCTCCGACTTTGCCGAACAGGAAGCTGAAGTTGCCCTGCTCGCAGGTATGCCTAATTTCAGGATTCAGTATTTCCGCGGTCCCGTTTGGGCCAAGACGAAAGAACAACTCAAGAAGCAGATCGTTGAAGGCAACAACCCGGTTAACGGGAAACCGGTCATGAAGGAAATGGTCGAGATCCTTACCAAACCCCTAACCGAGGAGGAAAAAAAGACGGGCGAGTATAAGCGGGATAAGGGTCCGCTCACGTTTACCGGCACTCCCGATGAACTCCAGAAGCTCTTTCTGGAAAAGAGATTTACCGACTTCATGCCTGTGATCCTGCCAACGGAGGAAAAGGTCGCTGAGATGTTGAAAGGGACCAGCCACCGTCCGGACGAGCTGCTCGGCAGGATGAATCCCGGATCTGAAGCCGGTGACACCTGGACCTACACGGTGAAGGACGCTGCGGTCAATGCGGTTATGGCCGGGGCCAAGCCGGAGTACTTCCCGATCATCCTGGCGTTGGGTTCAAGCGGTTCGCCGGCCCTCAACGTTTCCGACAACGGCTTCATGGCGGGAGCGGTAGTCAACGGCCGAATCCGCGACGAAATCGGCCTCAACTATGAAATCGGCGCCGTCGGGCCTTATGCCCACGCCAATACGGCCATCGGAAGAGCATGGAATCTGCTGTCCATCAATGGCGGCAATTGCGGCAAGGTCGGGACGACCTATATGGGGACAGTGGGAAATGCCCACAATGCGCTCGCACTCATCATAGCCGAAAACGAGCGGGATTCTCCGTTCAAGCCGTACGCGGTGCGACGCGGATTCAAAGAGGGACAGAACATCATCACACTGTTCACCGGATGGGGTATCCTGTCCGCAGCCAACTGGAGAGTCAACGTCTGGGGACCTGACATGAACTATCCCCAGATCATAAAGGACATCTACGCCCAGCAATCGCCCGGTCTGTTCGGTACCACTGTCGTCCTGAGTCCTCCTATTGCCGATTTCGTGAAGGACGCAGGATTCGATACCGTTGAAAAGCTTACCGAATGGGTTACGCAGTCGGCGAATCCGCCCATGGCGGCCAAGCCCAAACCCAATGCAGGTCCGGCTCCTCAGGCCAAAGCCAAAGCCAAACCCAAACGCGGCGGTTTCGGCATGGGAAGCAACTTTCACGTCATTGTCACCGGCGCATCCAACAACAACTACTGGATGGTCGGAGGCATGATGCCTGGACAGTCAATCGAGATCGACAAGTGGCGCTAGTCGGATCGAGGTAGTCTGGGGAAGGGGCCTGCGCAAAAAAGCATCCGGCTTTTTCGGCTGCAGGCCCCAAATCCCTCATAAGCCTGTCGAGCCAACCAGTCCGTTTCACCGAAAAGAATGCTTAATCCCGCGCATACATCCTGCCGATAAGCAGTGCTGGCGATTTTTGTGGATTTAGGATACTTGAATCACTAGTATAGTGCTTTTGTCAGGTTCATCTGATGTTGCAGTAAGCATTGAGACTCATGGATGCAGCAGCCCAACGGCCTCTGTTCCAGATTGTAAAGCAGGTTGAGGGTGAAACGGATCCCGGCCGGTTCAGGCTAAGATCTTAAGTCAAGAAAGTATGTCTTGCCCGTTTTAAACCCCTTCCATTTTCAAGTCTCCCTGTCACAAGCAGAAGCGCCTGTGAATGCTTGACTGGTAAAGCCGGTGAACTTTGTTTAAAGCAGATAACCAGATCCTTCTAAAGGGAGAAAGCCATGTCCAATAGCAGAACAACGATCATCGTGGTTGCGCTTGCTGTCCTTCTGGTCGCCGCACCGATCCTGGCGCTTGCGGAAAGCGGATCAGCCAGATTTGTCGTCACTCGCACACTCTATGTCGGCGATACCGAAATCAAAGCCGGACAGTATGATGTCAAGTGGGAATCGAGCAGTTCCGAAGCGACCGTTACCTTCGCCTTCATTGGGAAGCCGGGCGGAGTAACAGTCAACGGCAAAATCGAGCAGGTTGATAAGAAGTACGACTATAACTCCATGGGTATAGGGAAAGACGCCGCCGGGCGCGAAGTCATCAAACAGTTGCAGTTCAGCGGCAAGAAAATCAGAATCGTTTTTGAGTAGTCTGAAGAGGCCCTGACCTCAGGGGCCCGCTCGTCGGGCCCCATCGCATCTCCCCCGTATTCCTGCCTCAACGCCCACCGAAAAAACCTTCCTTTACAGAAAAACGATGGAGCAGACGCCACCTCCGAAGTAAAATAGCGTATCTGTTAAAGAAATAAGCATTTTCGACCGATATCGAAATTAGTTTACGAAAAGCGTCCCCCGGAACCGGGTAATGTCATGAATGTGGATTCGGACAAACTCTTTCGCGATATTGAATCCTTCCTGGAGCGGCATCCACAGGCGACCTCGCGCATAATTGCCGAAACCCTGGGGTGTACGCGCCAGGAGATTGATCAGACAATTCTTGATCATGAGGGGCTCTCCCTCCAGGAGTACCGGGAAAGAAGGCGCCTGGCTAAGGCTTTTCAACAGCTGGTGGTCAACAGGGCCATAAACAGCGGGCCCTGGGAGAAGGAACGAAAAAGCCCTCGCATCATCATTCCCCGAACCACGGTCAGGTATCACATCCGACAGTTCTGGATGTCCCGGAAGAACTACTCGAGACAGTGTCCCCTGATCGATCTGAGCACGGGCGGGTTGGCCTTTCTCAATGATTTCGCACCCAGGAGCGGCAAGCGGGTTTCTCTCCTTCTGAGCTTCCCGGAGAAGGGTCCGGAATTGCAGGTGGAGGGCCGAATCGTCTATGCTGTGGCTACCGGGATTGCCGGCTACCGATATCGGGTCGGGGTGGAATTTCTGCCGTTTTCGGGTAGAAAAGGAGGGAACGATCCGGAGGTAATGGAGGTTCTGGCCAAGTTTGAAGACCGGCTGAAGAACTCGCCGCCTGCGGAGTGATGGCCGTAAAAAGAGCAAGGGCCCCGATTGTCATCGGAGCCCCTTTGTTCGCAGAAGGTTTATGGCGGGAACGACCTCACGGGGATGAGAGTCGTCAAATGTGAATGGTTTTTGTTGCTCGCGCTTCGTTAAAATCCAATGTCCCGTGGGGACTATCCCCATGAACGGCCCCCCCTACGTTTCCGTCCATGGTATTCTGTCCCCACATCTTGTTGGCCGGCAGTCTCCTTGCTGGCCGAAGTGATATTAAACCATTTGTGAAGACTGGTTGGCTATTCGTGGCAGTACCCAACTGAGGATGGGTATTTCTACCCAAGGGGCGGAACCTGCCGAGGAGAAACGGCCGTCAGAGGCTTGTCTGACGGCCGTTCAGGGATCTTAAACGGTTGTGCAATCCGAGGAGGGGAGCAGGGCTTTGACGAGCGCCTGACGATCAGAGTCGCTGAAGTATTTCATCCCGCAGACGATACACAGGACCCTGGCGGCTCCCTTTTCGTAGGGGCTTACATAAACCGGCCTGCCGCAGTCCTTGCAGTCAACCTCTATGGTGATCTGGTTGAGTGCAGGGGCAAAGGCTCCAATCAGGATGGTCTCCTGATCACGCACGCGGCTGAGCCATTCATCCTTCTCAATGTATTGGATTGGCATCGATACACTCCTGACCTGCTGCTGTGTGGCAGGATGCTGAGTGAAGCAGACAGACCCCGCCACCTTTCGGCACTATCCTGCTATGAAAGATGTGCTGTTCAGCGCGAGCACGGGGGATATCTTAGCCCAACCCGTAAGTAGAGAATAGCAAAATCAGGAGTTTGATTTCCGCATCCGGACGGGCATATTTCACAACAGGAGGGCGAACCATGACTGTCAGAGAAATAGCCCGGCTGTTTGCGTACAACGCGTGGGCGACAAACCGTGTTTTTGAGGCGCTGGCGGCGCTTCCCGATATCGAATACCGATGCGATCTGAAGGCGAGTCACGGAGGCTTGCGGGGAACTATGACCCACCTGGTCGCCGTTGAAAAGATCTGGCTCTCGCGGCTGGTGGGGAAGCCGGAGCCGGAGTTGATGCAGGAACGCGAGGCCGAGTCGCTCGCAGCCTTGAAGGAGGTCTGGCAGGAGGTCGCGGCCCGAACTGCAAGATTCGTGTCCAGGCTTGACGAGAAGGTCCTGGAGAAGCGGGTGGAGTATGTCACAACCGAGGGGGAGCGATACCTGAATGAGGTCCGGCAGATTCTGCTGCACATGATCAACCATTCGAGTTACCACCGCGGCCAGTTGGCGGCTCTGATGAGACAGCTGGGGCATGAGCCGGTTAATACTGATCTGATCGCCTTTTATCGGCATACGGCCGAGAAGTGATGGAGAATTTGGCTAAATTACGGGTTGGAATCTGACTGAAGATCAAATATCATCAGCACATGCGCCTGTAGCTCAGCTGGACTAGAGCGTCGGTCTCCGGAACCGAAGGTCGCAGGTTCGAACCCTGCCAGGCGTACCACCTGCCTAAAAGCAACACCCAAACCGCGTTTAGTCACCAAGTAATCTGATTAATCCTGATTCGCGCCCTGAGTCTCGGTTCTTGTGGCGCGAGCAGCCACGCGAAGGCTTCGAAGAGCATGAAGCTCGTTTCCTGCTGAAATGTGAGCGGTATGGACACGTCGAAAAGTGGTGTAACGCGACAACCGTACAGTCGCTGCCTGCTGACGTTATCGTTTTCGCCCATCAGCTCGGTATTTGGCAGAAGCTGAAGAACGCGTACGAAGTGCACGTTCCGGCTATTGTCATAGAAGAAGCCCGACAAGAAGCGGCAGGTGAAATCAAGCGGCTGGAAGCTGCTGTGCATGATATCTCCGACACCTTCAAGGACTTTGATCCCAGCTTTCTTGCTGCCCTGCACGATGGCGAAAAGGAAGGGATAGCTATTCTCCGGAACGAAAGCGATTCCGGCATGGTGTTCTGCACGGGAGACATCGCCGCAATCGAATCGGTCGGCATGCTCGGCCTCGCCTCCGCCTGCATGTCCTTCGAGGAAGTCTTACAAAGGGCGCGATTGTCAGTGCCGCGGCTTCCGAACCACCTTACAAAGAAGGCACATGACTGCCATTTCGAAGTAGGCATAGTAAGACGCACGACCGGCGAGTGCTTCCAGAATCCGCCACTCTCGATTTGAAGACTGCTACGCTTTAACATGGCGGTTGCGACCTGCGGACAAATCTAATATCCTATTCAAACAACTCAGCCAGCGCGACCGTACGTACGATTTTGCACGGAACGTATGGCGATCTGCGAGAACGCGCTCGATAGCAGGGGAGAGAGGAACGATATGACAGCGACGTCACGCCGGTTTTATTCCGCCGATGGCGGAATCGCCAATCACGTGACGATAGGATTTCAGATTCAAATGGGAGTAATCTCCCCAATGCTCCGTGTTAGAATGATCGGCACAATGAAATCATCAACCCTGCCAACGAGATCTCGAGGCCGGGCGCACGCAAAACAGACAACCTTGGCAAAGGAATTCAAATGCACGGAATAGGAATACCCGAACTTATCGTGGTTTTAATGACAATACTGCTTTATGGGATCCCAATAGCTTTCGGCATCTGGGTTATCATCGCGATAAGACGCCTTGCCGACGGGATAAAGAGCATCAGTTCCAGACTTGATCTCATAGAAAAGTTGCTGATGGACAAGAAATCATAAACGGCTGACGCCGACGATAGTTTTCCACAACCGAAGTACACCGCGTCACTACTTAGGGAAAGACACGGGCATGGTTGTTTTGTTTTGGTTGCTTGTCGCTTTACTGGCGTTTATCGTGATGTTCCTGATGTTCCCAATTCCCTTGTGGGCGTGGATAATCATCATTGTTGCGGTGCTGCTGAGTCGCAAGGCAAAATTGTAAACAGGAATCGTATGGAATAGAGTTCCAATAGAGAAGAAGAGCTGTGGTGAGGAAGGGCGACTTGGGAGGTACACCAGAGCTCTGCCATTAATGCGTGCAACTTTTCCATGAGCAATCGCCGAGTTGGGATACGTAATCGAGGAGTTGATGTATTTTTGTTTTGCGACGTCCGGAGCAATCCCATATTCTATCCAGACAACTCAGCCAACACGACCATGTGCCATTTAGCGAGGAAGGTATGGCTCGTCTGGAAGATCTTCAACAGGGGGCCGCGGTAAAGGGCGTATTGCCCGACTGCCTTGTAACGGTAATCAATACGCAGTGGTTTGGCTCTGAGGCTCTGGAGCTGACATACAAAGACCCTGCCGGGAAACTGTCGAACGAGCTCCTATACCGCCACGACGAACCTCGCCTCGAAGTCGTGCAACTCGGGCGACCATGGAGCTTCGACGCTGACGGGCACCTTTTCCGCCTGGTCTCGGAAGCACACCGGATCCGCCTTGCTCATCTGTTCGATCCCGTTCTGGCCGTCCACACATCCCTTGTTGAACCACTGCCACACCAGATAACCGCGGTTTACGAATCCATGCTGCCCCGGCAGCCGCTCAGGTTCCTGCTTGCCGATGATCCCGGTGCCGGCAAGACAATCATGGCAGGTCTGCTGATGAAGGAACTGATCGCCCGGGGCGACCTGCAGCGCTGCCTCGTCGTCTGCCCCGGCAGTCTTGCCGAACAGTGGCAGGATGAACTGTACAGGCGCTTCCATCTGCCGTTCGAGATACTGACCAACGATAAACTCGAATCGGCCCGGACAGGCAACTGGTTCATGGAAACCAACCTTGCCATCGCCCGCCTGGACAAGCTTTCCCGCAACGAAGATCTGCAGCAGAAGCTCAAGGTGCCCGATTGCCGCTGGGATCTCATCGTGTGCGATGAGGCGCACAAAATGTCGGCCTCGATATTCGGCGGCGAGATCAAGTACACGAAGCGTCACAAACTGGGCCAGCTCCTGTCGACATTGACAAGGCATTTCCTCCTGATGACGGCCACGCCCCACAACGGCAAGGAAGAGGATTTCCAGCTCTTTATGTCCCTGCTCGATGGGGACCGCTTCGAAGGCCGATTCCGCGATGGAGTTCACACCACCGATGTTTCAGACCTGATGCGGCGGATGGTGAAGGAAGACCTGGTCAAATTCGACAACACCCCCCTTTTTCCGCAACGTATCGCTCATACGGTTCCATATAAGCTCTCCGACCTCGAAGCTCTCCTGTACAAGGAAGTAACAGCCTACGTGCGGGAGGAGTTCAATCGCGCGGAGGCACTTGAGAACGACAGGCGGGCGGGAACGGTAGGATTCGCCCTTACGATTCTGCAGCGAAGACTTGCATCTTCTCCCGAGGCAATTTATCAGTCATTGTGCAGGCGCCGGGCCCGCCTCGAGAGTCGCTTGCGCGAGCTGGAAGTGTTCCAGCGCGGGATTCAGGTGGGAAATTTCATTTCCGGCTTCACTCCCGCCCTTGACCCGGACGATGTTGAAGACCTCGAGGATGCGCCGGATAACGAAATGCAGGAAGCAGAAGAAGAAATACTTGATCAGTCGACGGCGGCCAGATCCATTACAGAGCTGAAAGGGGAGATAGAGATTCTGAAAGGACTGGAGACTCTGGCCCTGAAGGTCCGGCGCAGCGGTACTGATACAAAATGGCGGCAACTGGCCAGCCTCCTGGGCGAGATCTTCACCACCGCAGCGATCACGAATCGAACAGGCGATATTACATTGCCTTACGGCGCAGGAGAAATTCCCCCTCCGATCCACTCGCCCCGGCAGAAGCTGGTGATTTTTACAGAACATCGCGACACGCTGAACTATCTGAATGACCGCATAGTGACGCTTCTCGGCCGTAAAGAAGCCGTCGTATGTATCCATGGTGGTATGGGCCGCGAAGAACGGCTGAAGGTCCAGGAGTCATTCAGGCACGATCCCGATGTGCAGGTATTGCTTGCCACCGACGCTGCCGGAGAAGGCATCAACTTACAACGTGCTCACCTGATGGTGAACTATGACCTGCCCTGGAATCCAAATCGGATCGAACAACGTTTCGGCCGCATCCACCGTATAGGCCAGACGGAAGTGTGTCATCTGTGGAATCTGGTGGCGGATGAAACCCGTGAAGGAGACGTTTATCACAGGCTGCTGGATAAGCTTGAGCAGGCCCGAGAGGCTCTCGGCGGACAGGTATTTGACGTTCTGGGAAAACTCGAATTCAACGGACGCGCATTGCGCGAACTCCTCATCGAAGCCATCCGCTATGGAGATCAGCCAGAGGTACGAGCCCGCTTGACGCAGGTGGTTGAAAATGCGCTCGATCGGCGAAAACTGCAGGAACTTCTTGAAGACAGAGCACTGGCCCACGATGCCATGGATGCCAGCCGGGTCCGTCAGATCCGTGAAGATATGGAGAGGGCCGAGGCGCGCCGCCTGCAGCCACACTATATCGAATCCTTTTTCCATGAGGGTTTCAGGCGGTTGGGAGGATCCGCGAAACAGCGCGAGCCGCGCCGGTACGAAATCACCCATGTTCCGGCACTCATTCGTAATCGCGATCGCCTGATCGGCATTGGGGAACCGGTTCTTCCCCGATATGAACGCATCGTTTTTGAGAAATCGCTCATCGCGCCGCCGGGCCTTCCATTGGCTGCTTTCGTCTGTCCGGGCCATCCTCTTCTGGGAGCCGTCATCGATCTGACGCTGGAGCGGAATCGTGACCTTCTAAGACGGGGAACAGTCCTTGTTGATGAACGGGATTCCGGAACCGATCCTAGAATACTCTTCTACCTCGAGCACGCCATTCAGGATGCCAGTCTGACGCGCTCTGGCGACCGTCGGGTTATATCCAGGCAGATGCTTTATGTGGAACTCGACGCGTCCGGCCGCACGCGGCACCTGCACTACGCGCCATATCTCGACTACAGACCCTTGAAGGATGATGAACCACAGATTGATACAATCCTCGCGCGCCCTGAATGCGCATGGATTGACCGCACACTCGAGCAGAAGGCCCTGGGCCACGCAGTTGCTCACGTCGTGCCTGAACATTTGAAAGAGATTCGAGAAAGCAGGCTTGAGCTGATTGCAAAGACAGAGGCGTCGGTCAGGGAACGGCTGAGCAAGGAGATCGTCTATTGGGACTACCGTGCCGAGGATTTGAAGCTGCAGGAGCAGGCGGGGAGAGTAAATGCCAGGCTCAATTCCGGCGAAGCACGGAAACGGGCGGATGCACTCCAGGCGAGATTGCACAAGCGGCTGGAGGAACTGAAACTCGAGGCGCAGATATCGCCGTTGCCGCCGGTGGTCCTTGGTGGACTGTTGATTGTCCCGATCGGGTTGATGGCAGCAATGAAGGGTTATACGGCAGACAGGGCAACAACTCCGACTGACACGCAAACCAGTGCAGCGAGAGCGCGGGCTGTTGTCATGGAGGTGGAGCGCAGATTGGGCTTTGAGCCGGTTGATCGCGAGACTGAAAAACTCGGCTATGACATCGAGAGCCGGATACCCGGCACAGGCAAGCTGCGATTCATCGAGGTTAAGGGCAGGGAAACCGGGGCCGATACGATAACGGTTACGCGCAACGAGATCCTGTATTCACTGAACAAGCCGGATGACTTCATACTCGCGATCGTCGAGTTCGACGGCGATAATCACCGGGTGCATTACATACGGCAGCCGTTTAAGCGCGAACCGGATTTCGGAGTCACGAGCGTTAATTATTCCTTCGCGGAACTTCTGTCCCGCGCTCAGGTGCCAGCATGACTCGCAACTATAAGGATGAAAGATGGAAAAGAGGAAGATAGCTCGCGTTGAACTGGACTGCTATGACTCACCGATTCATTGCATTTTTTGTGGCAAAAGGATAATCAATCTTCCCCCACCAGATACCGATGAGGATACCTCCAACACCACTATTCAACCCTGTGAACATACGCTTTTCGTAGCAACCGATGAGGGGTTTGAGTACAGATCGGGGAGATTCGATGAAGTTCTCAAAAAGAGCTCCAAAGGAACCGATGACGATGATGACTCTTATGACAGCATCACCGACAATCTGGATATCTCAAACGCCATAAAGTTGGCGATCTACGTACCTCCTCCTGGCTTTTGGGGTTCGTATGTTGGTTTTGCGATGCCGGAGCGAATTGTTTCCAAGAAAGAAGCAAACGAATGAAGAAGAAGCTTATCGAAGTTGCATTGCCGCTGGAAGCAATCAATGCCGCATCAGCGCGCGAGAAGTCGATACGGCACGGGCATCCGAGCACGCTGCACCTGTGGTGGGCACGCAGGCCGCTGGCTGCTGCGCGTGCGGTGATATTCGCTCAAATGGTAGATGATCCTTCCAGTCATCCGGACATCTTCAAAACCGAGAAGGCTCAGGAGAAGGAACGGCAACGGCTGTTCAAAATCATCGAAGAGCTGGTGAAGTGGGAAAACACGACCAATGAAGAGGTGCTCGAGCAGGCGCGGACAGAAATCTGGAAAAGCTGGCGCGCCGCTTGTGCCGAAAACGCCGATCATCCGCGTGCAAGGGAGTTGTTCGACCGGAACAAGTTGCCTGCCTTCCATGATCCCTTCGCCGGCGGCGGAGCCCTGCCGCTCGAAGCGCAGCGGCTGGGACTGGAAGCGTATGCGAGCGATCTGAATCCGGTAGCGGTGCTGATCAACAAGGCCATGATAGAGATTCCGCCGAAGTTCGCGGGAAAGCCGCCGGTGAATCCTGAAGCGCGCAGGGATAAGTCTCTTTTTGCAAGGGAGTGGAAGGGCGCGCAGGGCCTGGCGGAAGACGTGCGCTACTACGGCAGGTGGATGCGGGATGAGGCGGAAAAACGCATCGGGCATCTCTATCCAAAGATTGAGATCACAGAGGAGATGGCCAAGGAACGGCCGGACTTGAAGCCGCTTGTCGGGCGCAGCCTGATTGTAA
>Ga0123335_1004696_pt1 | contig 17331 bp, 14 predicted proteins | sample BiotimSIPDNA_2_FD_89707 | JGI IMG/M metagenome (GOLD analysis project Ga0123335, IMG submission 89707) | Anaerobic biogas reactor microbial communites from Washington, USA - Biogas_R2 time_0 SIP DNA | ecosystem: Engineered > Bioreactor > Anaerobic > Unclassified | place: Washington, USA...
AGACGAGGGTTTTTATAACAATGACAAGTATGCGAGTTTTCACGGAAATGACACGTTGGGATTGCTTCGCATATTATTAATGCCATTGTACATATAATCTGTGTCCATCTGTGTCCATCTGTGTCCATCTGTGGCTAATTAAAAAAATCCTTGCTGCGCATCATATGTCAACTGCGAAAGTTGAGTTAACAATAAATCCGCAAAATTCCTCCAGGCCAAAATTTACAATTGACTATAATGCTAAAGGTGCTATTATTATAGAACATATGTTCGTACGGAGCGCCTTTATGGATAGAGTGATTTTACATTCCGACTTAAATAACTTCTATGCATCTGTCGAGTGTCTATACCGGCCGGAAATTCGCGATAAACCGGTTGCGGTGGGTGGTGATCAAGAGGCTCGACACGGGATTATTCTGGCCAAAAATTATTTGGCCAAAGCTACGGGAATTCAAACCGGAGAAGTGATTTGGCAAGCAAAACGTAAATGTCCTGCCCTCGTAATAGTACCCCCTAACTATCCGCTTTACATGAGATATTCACATCTTGCCCGTGATATTTATGCTGACTACACCGATCAAATAGAGCCTTTCGGTCTGGATGAAGCCTGGTTAGATGTTACCGGCAGTTGCCCGTTATTTGGTACCGGCACCCATATTGCCGATGAAATCAGAGAACGAATAAAAGCTGAGATGGGCGTTACAGCCTCAGTTGGCGTGAGTTATAACAAAATATTTGCTAAATTGGGCTCTGATCTTAAAAAGCCAGACGCTACAACCGTTATAACCCCCGAAAACTATAAGCACGTAGTATGGCCGCTACCGGCGGGTGATTTGCTTTATGTTGGACGATCAACTAATAAAAAACTGGCGAGCTGCGGAATCATCGGTATTGGCGATATAGCGAAAGCCAGTCCGGCTTATTTGCGGTTACGCCTGGGTAAATGGGGCGAGGTCTTATGGTCTTTTGCCAATGGTTATGACTCTTCACCTGTGGCCCGTGCCGGGGAAGAATCCGTCATTAAAAGCATCGGCAATAGCATCACCACCCCACGCGATCTGGAAACAGAAGAAGATGTCCGGATGATCCTCTATATATTAAGTGAGAGCGTTGCCGCCCGATTACGGGATCATGGCTTTAAATGCCGGACAGTACATATCCATATCCGGGATAAAGACTTATTCACCTTTGGCGCGCAGGGTAAACTAGCGCAACCCAGCGCTATTTCTTCTGAAATTGCCGAAAAGGCGCTCGCTATTTTCCAGGCTAATTACACATGGGAAAAGCCTATCCGCAGTATTGGTGTTCGCGGCGGCGATCTGGTCACGGCTGCTTCAAATATTCAGATATCTCTTTTCGACGATGAAAACAGGCGTATCAAGCAGGAGAATCTTGAGGTAACACTTGATTCATTACGGAGCCGTTTTGGGCATCACTCCGTGCAAAGGGCTATATTACTGCAGGATAACGATTTAATGTCTATTAATCCGAAGGATGATCATGTCATACACCCAATAGCGTATTTTAAGGAAGGACGACTACCGTGAACACGATTACCTATGAAAACCCCAATAAAATCTATGTTACCGTTAAAGCCATCTTTTTCCCCGAAGGGCTTCTGAGGCCAATATCTCTGATATGGGAAGATGGCCGGGAATACATGATAGATAAAGTCCTGGATATTCGCCGTGCGGCCAGCTTGAAAGCTGGTGGAACAGGTTTGCGCTATACCTGCCGAATAGCCAACAAGGAAACCTATCTATTCTTTGAAGAAGGACGTTGGTTTATGGAGAGGAAATAATTTTACACATAATCTTTGGGTTCTGGGATCTAGTTTTAATATGAACTGGCGCATAAGCTCAGCGATTTTACTCTGCAGCTTTTAGAAGGTAGTAGGCTTTCCGCTGATTGATGAAATTACTTCGGCTATGCCCGCGAGCTGTTGGCTAGTCGGGGAAGGGACATTCTCAAGTTGGTAATTCAGTCCCAACATCAACCACTTGTGTTTGCCGAGGGTATGGTAAGCTAATAGCTCGATTCTTTCAACGTGCTCCAGTCCCTTTAAATAGTAGGATAAGGTACTGATATCTGCTGGATGATCAGTCCATCCAGGCAGACTACATACCTTATCCATATGGATATTCCCTGGCGATTGAGCAGATCTAGATTAGCGAGATTCAAATTATTGGCTGCTCCGGTTATTTTGATACTGTTCTGCGGATCAATAGCTTTTATATCAGCCAGAACCAGATCGGTATAGGGGATAAGCTTCTCTAAGTGTGAGGACTCTACATATAGCGAAGAATCGATGGCGGTATGGATACCAAGCCGTTTGCATTCGCTGAATACCTCCCGAATAAAGTCTGCTTGCAGCAAAGGTTCACCACCGGAAAAAGTTACTCCTCCTCGATCTCCATAGTAGGGAATTCCGCGCTTAATGATCTGCATGACCTGAAAAACACTCATCTTGTTGGTTTTATCATTACATCCTGCCCAGGTATCGGGGTTCTGGCAGTAAATACAACGAAGACTACACCCCTGTACAAATACCACGGTCCTGATCCCCGGGCCATCTACGGTGCTGAAGCTGTCTATGGAGTGGATTCTGCCGATCATGCTCAGCCTTTCCTCATCTAAATCTTGCGATAGAAGGTACGGGCTATAATCTCTTCCTGCAATTCGCGGCTCAAACGCGTAAAATGAACTGCATAACCCGAGACTCGGATCGTAAGGTCGGCATATTTCTCCGGTTCGTTCATTGCCTTGATGAGAGTTTCCGGATCCAGCACATTTACGTTCATATGGTGGGCATCCTGACCAAAGTAACCGGAAAAGAGCGACAGTAGGTTGCTTATTCTCTCACTATCGGACCTGCCAAGTGATTCCGGAACTATGGAAAAAGTTAGGGATATGCCATCCCGGGCGTAGCTGTATGGAAGCTTGGCCAGTGAGTTCAGACCGGATATGGCTCCAAGCTTCTCTCGGCCATGTACAGGATTAGCGCCTGGTGCCAGAGCTTCTCCGCATTTCCTGCCATCTGGGGTATCACCAGTGTGTTTGCCGTACATCACATTGGAGGTTATGGTGAGGATGGATAAGGTGTGCTGAGCGTTACGGTAAGTAGGGTGTCTTTGCAGGTGAAAGTTGAATTTTTTTATCAAATCAGCCGCAATGAGGTCTACTCTATCGTCATCATTGCCGAAAAAGGGGAACTCCCCACGGGTTTCATATGATGTTACCAGACCGCTAGCGTCAACAATTGGTTTTACTCTGCCATAGCGAATAGCACTAAGTGAATCGGCGGTTACCGATAAACCGGCGATGCCAAAGGCCATATAATAGTGCAGATAAGAGTTGTGAAGTGCCATTTGGGAGCCTTCATAGGCGTAGCGGTCATGCATGAAATGGATTACATTCATAGTATTGACATAGAGCCGGGAGATCCATTCCATCTGTATATCCAAGCGCCGCATAACCTCATCATAGTCGAGGAACTCAGCATTATATACCGGCATTTCCACGCCTACCTGCTGACCGGTCATTTCATCTCTGCCGCCATTTATAGCATAAAGCAGAAGCTTGGCCAGATTGCAGCGGGCTCCGAATAATTGCGTTTCATGGCCTAAACGCATAGCAGATACACAACAGGCTATGGCGTAATCATCACCATAGTATTCTCGCATAAGATCATCGTTTTCGTATTGTAGAGCGCAGGTTTCGATAGATAGCTGGGCACAGAACTCAAGAAAAGGTGCGGGCAGATGACTGGACCAGAGGATAGTCATATTGGGTTCAGGTGATGGTCCGAGATTGCGCAGGGTATTCAGAAATCGAAAACTGGTCTTACTGACTAAGGTTCGGCCATCGCTTGCCATCCCACCAAGTGATTCAGTGATCCAATTGGGATCACCAGCGAAAAGCTCATTGTATTCGGGGGTGCGCAGATGACGCACCAGACGCAGTTTTATAACCAGTTGATCGATTAGTTCTTGGGCCATAGCTTCGTCCAGCAATCCCCGATTTATGTCCCGTTCCAGGTATATATCTAGAAAAGTTGATACCCGCCCTAGGCTCATGGCAGCTCCGTTTTGTTCCTTAACCGCGGCCAGATAACCAAAATATAGCCATTGTACGGCTTCGCGCGAATCAACCGCGGGTTTGGAAATATCAAAACCGTAGGAATGAGCCATTTTAACGGTGGCCTTGAGGGCGTCGATCTGTTTATGGATCTCTTCCCGGTGTTGGATAGAAGCCGGATTCATTTCTTCAGGCAGACGATCGAGATCGGATATCTTGTGCCGTATTAGAAAGTTGCTCCCATAAAGCGCCAGGCGGCGGTAATCTCCAATGATGCGTCCCCGTCCGTAAGAATCGGGCAGCCCGGTTATTATTCCCACCTTGCGGGCGAGTTTCATTTCAGGAGTATATACTGCGAATACGCCGTCGTTATGGGTAGGACGGTGTAATCTGAAGAACTCCGCCATTTCTGACGGGATTTCGCATCCATAAGATTCTGCAGCTTTCATAGTAGTGCGAAGACCGCCATAAATGTTTATGCCGCGTTTGAGGGGTTCATCAGTCTGCAGACCATAGATGATTTCAAGCTCACGATCAATATAGCCAGGTTCATGGCTGGTGATATGCATTGGACGGCTGGTGTCTACAGCCAGGACCCCGCCGCTTGCTCGCTCTTTCTGGAGGAGTTCGCGGCAGTGTGACCACAAATTTTTGGTCCTTTCAGTGGCGGAGGTAAGAAAAGAGCTATCATCCTCATAGGGCGAATGATTTTTTTGGATAAAGTCCCGAACATCTACATCGTGCATCCAACGTCCGGCGGAAAATCCGTCCCAAGCCTGCAAATATACCAAACCCTTCTGCTATTTTTGACTATTGGCTTTATTATCTGCAAGGACCACATTATTTAAACGCCCAACAGAGCATGAAAACGTTCGTAAATGCCATTACTATAAGGCTTAAGTAGGGTTTGAGCCGGTGAAATTAAATTGTTGGAATGTCCTATATGGAGTAATTGGTGTATTTTGTGATATAGTATTTTAAACATAACCTTCCTATTTCTACAAATATATAGAGCCGATTAATCGGTATACAAGCTGTCGTACGGGTATTTCCCCGCAGCATGTCATTCATTATTTGTTTTCTGCCTTTGGCAATGATCATTAATCCCCTGAATATATTTATATTGCACTATGTCTATCAAGATATGCCAACACGCAATCGGTCGATTGGTTGTGATTTAATATTTATTGGATGTTTACCGCTTATCTGAAGTAGGGGAGGAAGTCAGGTGGCGAAACAAATTAATCATGCAGCAGGCAAGGATATTAAGATCAAGGTTTCCAGTGACAAAATGGAGGCTTTTCTTGTCACTTCTGCTGGAACGACCCTGGAGCCTCAGGAGGTTTTCCAGGCGCTTCGGGAAGCTGGCATTGTCTATGGAGTAGATATCGATGGAATCCACCGTTTTTGTGAGGAAATATTCGTAGCAGGACATTTTCTGGTTGCTACCGGTTTGCCATCAGTCCCGGGTGGAAAGGCCGTGGTAACCTATCTTTTTAATAAACCTGAATTAAAACCGGAGACCACCGAAGACGGACGTGTTGATTATTATAATCTGGGGGGAATAGTACAGGTCAAAGCGGGTGAAATCCTGGCCTTGCGTCAGCCGGCCACCAAAGGGACACCCGGTTATAACGTATTTGGCGAAGTTCTTAATCCGCTGCCGGGGAAACAGGTGGCTTTTCAGATTACCAAAGGTGCCAAGGTTGTCGGAGATCAGGTTATTGCTGATTTCGACGGCGCTCTAACCTGGCAGGGACCTAAAATAGGTGTTACCAAGCTACAGGTAATTAAGAGTGATATAGATTTTTCGATTGGAAACATCAAGTTTCCCGGGAAGGTTTTGATCAATGGATGGGTCAAGGATGGGTTCATCATTGAAGCTGAAGATGACATTGAAATCCGTGGCGGCATAGAAGATGCTACGGTCATATCCAGAAGCGGATCAGTTTTCATTCATCAGGGAGTAGCTGGGCGCGGTCATGCCTTGGTAAAAGCAGCTCTTAATGTGGAAGCCCGATATATTCAAGAAGCGACGGTCGAGGCCGAAAATAATATTGTGGTCAATGAATATGTAATACGCTCAAATATTAAGGCCGGACGCTCTTTTCTGCTGCAAGGCATCCGAGGACGCATATTGGGACAAAATCAGATATTCGCTGGGTCTCAGATTAAGGTCAATACCATTCAGGGCAATAAAGATATGAATATGGTAGTAGAAGGCATTGACCGAAAGAAGATGTATCAGCAATATCGTACGTTGGATGATCTAATTGTCAAAGAGGAGGACCAAGCCCGCGAATTGGCAGTAAAGATCAGATTGCTGGCCAGGGATAAAAACCCTGATGCCCGCGTTAATATAACCCAAATTCTGCCATACTATTCTTCTATGCTGGAAAAGATAGAACATTACCGTGATGAGAAGGATCAGATTATGCAGTGCCTGCGATCCACCAAAGGGGATGGGATGATTGAAGTAAAGAGTAAGATCGACGATACTGCTGCTATGAGAATCAAGGATCAAGTGGTGGAACTCAGCTCTGACATGAAGAATATAACCATGTATTACGATACCAACGAAAGAAGAATAGTAGTCATAAAGAACTAACGGAGTGTTGTGCATGAAACGGATACTGGCGGCTACTGAAACCATAACCTCCAACCGCATATATACCCTGGTTATGGAACGCCTGGTGAAACAATTGAAAAGCGAAAACGCCCTGCTGTTAGTCCCAGTTAATATCGGTGATGCTGAATTGATGGTTGTTGAAGCTGCCGGAGTTATGCCAACCCCTTTGAATCTGACGGGTATAAAGCAGCGTTTGGATGCCCTGCCGCCAATAGTCATCAATATGGACAATGAAGAAAAACCACTACCGCCTTATAGTCACTATATTAAATTCACCAAAGAAGGCAGAGAGCCCTGTGCCTATCTGATGTTTTCTGGGCCTGCCCCACGGATTACCGCCAAAATGCAGGATTTTATCAATGATATCAGCCGTTTATTCTGTGCAAAACAGTCGATGGATTCTCTGGAGACCATGCGTAACAACCAATCGAAACTGGCTTATCAACTAAACTTTATGGCTAGTATCATTAATAACATCTTTGAACCTTATGGAAATGAGTTTCTGCTGCAGATGTACCTGGAAATTGTTTCGGAAATGTTTGCGTTCCCCGCTGCCGTGGTTCTCAAACTGCAGGATGGTTTCTTTAAGCCGATTACCAGCAAGGGTATTAAATTAGAAGATATTCAACACTTTAGGCTGGAAGCACAGCCCCTGCTGAAGAATAGTAATATATCCTTTTATCCCACTATTATAAGGAATTGCACGGCGGATAATATTGGTGAAAATAATTATAAACTGATGGTGAAACACGGTGCCCGGGTGATCTTTCCGCTGCAGACCGATGGGCATCTGGATTGTCTAATGATCTGCTTTTCAGTAGATGATCAGGGGATAGGAACTCAGGATAGCCTTACTCTCATTGCGCTGGGTACAATCCTCAACAAAGCCCGTGAGATGAACCTAATTAAAGAGAACCTTATACATAGCAACGGGGTGCTGGACCAGAAGCTATTTGCTCTGGCAGCGGTCTATCGTGCAGCGGAGGTCATATTCTCTACAACCGATATTAAGGCCACAATGCAGTTGACTCTTGATATGCTAATGGAGATATTCCAATCAGCAGTTAGTTCAATTTTTCTTTATGATGAAAAAGAAAAGCAACTGGAGATGATGCATTTCAAGTCGGCATTTTCCCAGGAAGAACATGCCTATTGGCTAAACGGCCCCTTACAACTTCCGACCCGGGAGAACTCAATTGTGCAATATAGATACGATGAAGACCAGAGGAAAGCTTTCCTGCGAGATTTCCCGGGTTTTGAGGGGATCGATGAATTACTTAATCCGGTTTTAATACTGCACCTGACCAAGCCCGGTGTGTATTTTGGGTTTATTACACTTTCGGAACGGGTAACCGGTCAGGTTTATGGCCCGGAGGATATGGAACTGCTGGCATTGCTCATTAATTCCGTAACCGCCGCTATTGAAAACGTGCTGATATACAAACAACTCATGCTGAAAAACGATCAATTGGAACAGAGCCTGGCTAACATTTATGCTATTCAGGACGTACTGCGCATAATCCGTGAAGCCAAGGATTTGGAAAGCTTCATTAAGCTTTTGGTTTCCGCTCTTCGGCTTGGAGCAGGAGTCGGCGAAATGGAACTTTTGACTCGTACCCAAGATGGCATGGTTGCAAAACTGAACGAGGGACCTTATTTGCATCCTCAGATGATAAGTGCGATAGAGACCACTACGGAAAATGAGGTGCTCACCTTCGCTGAAGGCCGTCAGGCACTCGTCTTTCCAATCAAACAAAGAGACTGGATCGCCGGATATCTCCTGGTTTGGTCTTTCACTGATACCATTTTGTTGGACGGTGACAAAATAAAACTATTGTCCATCATTATCAACATCATCGAGGAACCATTTATTCGGTTTTTAGAGCGTCAGTCCGTTGTCAGGGAAGATGTCTTGGATATTTCTCAACTAGTTCTTTATCGAATGAAGCAAGAGGTAAATCGTCTAGAGGACATGGGATTGGATGTTACCGTAATAAAGATAAAGGACAATAAACCCCATGCTGTAATTTCTGCCTGTCATGAGTGGGCGGAAGGTCTGGTTTATTTGCCCCAAACGGGTTTGCTGGTTACCTGCCTGAGCGAAATAGAAGCCGGAGCCATACTTGCGGAAATGGGTATAGAAGCTCAAACCTTATCGGATCTGTCAGCAGCCGCCCTGTATAGCTGATCTGAGATAGTTGAAACATAAGATCAGCTGAATCCCTTGGATCAGTTTTCCTTCGGTTCCTATGAATAACCCCTTCTAGTTGATTCCCCTTGCAAGCGCTGGATTTTTAAAAAGGTTTGTGTGACTGCTTGAGCCTTACTTCTAATTATGATAAAATCATGGATGATTAGATTTTACTGAAGAGAGGAGACTAGTTTAGATGAGCAAAGATGAGCTCTACAAAATCATTTTACCAGAGGAAAAAATACCAAAGTTTTGGTATAACGTACAGGCGGACATGCCCAATCTGCCTGAACCGGGACTCAATCCGCAAACTCTCAAGCCCTTAGCCCCTTCTGATCTGGAACCGCTATTTGCTCGGGAACTGATAATGCAGGAGGTATCTCGGGAGAGATTCATCGAGATTCCCAATGAAGTACGTGATTTGTATAAACAGTATCGACCTTCACCTTTGTACCGGGCCCGGCAATTGGAAAAAGCCCTGGGGACCTCCAGCCGTATTTACTACAAATATGAAGGTGTCAGCCCGGTGGGCAGTCACAAATTGAATTCAGCTTTGCCCCAGGTTTTCTATAACAAGATTGAGGGTATAAAACGTATTTCTACTGAAACTGGCGCTGGACAATGGGGAACTGCCTTATCGCTGGCATGTAAACTGTTTGGCTTGGAAGCCATGGTATATATGGTCAAGGTAAGCTACAACCAAAAACCTTACCGCCGTTCTATAATGGAACTGTATGGGGCGACCTGTGTGCCTAGTCCCAGCCCGTTGACCGAGAGTGGACGCAAGATCCTGTCGCGGAATCCCGATAGCGGAGGTAGCCTGGGTATTGCTATAAGCGAAGCAGTAGAAGATGCGGCTACGCGCGATGATACCCATTACTCACTGGGCAGCGTCCTGAATCATGTTTGCCTGCACCAGACCGTGATCGGACAGGAAGTAAAAGAAGCCCTGGAGTTAGTGGATGATTATCCCGATGTATTGATCGCCTGCTGCGGCGGCGGCACCAACTTTGCCGGGATGGCCTTCCCCTTTATTCCTGATAAACTTGCCGGTAAAAATATCCGCCTGGTAGCGGTGGAACCGGCCGCCTGCCCGACACTGACCAAGGGTGCTTTCGCTTATGATTTCGGTGATTCAGTAGGCCTGGTACCGGCCTTTAAAATGTATACCCTGGGACATGATTTCATGCCTTCCGGTATCCATGCCGGCGGTCTCAGATATCATGGGGACTCGGCGTTGGTCAGCCAGTTGTACCATGACGGTTTGATCGAAGCTGTAGCAGTTAAACAAAATGCTACGTTCGAAGCGGCCATGATGTTTGCCCAGACTGAATGCATAGTACCGGCACCTGAATCCGCCCATGCTATTCGGGCAGCAATCGACGAGGCGATGAAGGCTGATCAGGAAGGCGTTAAAAAGACCATAGTCTTCAATCTCAGCGGACATGGCTTGATTGATCTTTATTCTTATGATCTGTATTTGTCCGGTAAAATGGAGGATGTTGAATTCTCCGATGCCGAGATGCAGGATAGTCTGAAGACCTTGCCCCGCGTGTAGTAAATCCATAGATTTTAATCGAAAAGTATTTTCAACCCCGACTAATATTTTTAGTCGGGGTTTGCCATTGCTCCATGGCTTGCGATGTCACGACGATTTAGAGATAATGTAAGAAGCAGGAATTGAAGGTGATACTCATGCAGAGTTCCCGATTGAAAGCGATTTGCAGCTATATAAAACCTGGCTCGACGGTGGCCGATATTGGTTCGGACCATGCGCTTCTGCCCCTGTACCTGATTGAAAACGAGCTTTCTCCCTGGGTTATTGCCAGTGAGTTTGGCAATGGGCCGTTTATTAAGATGCAAAGGGCGATCAATGCGGCAGGCTGTCGGGAGCGCATCTTTGTCCGCCAGGGCAGCGGATTGGAAAGCATCTGTCCTGGTGAGGCAGATTACGTGGTAATTGCCGGTATGGGCGGTGATATCATAACAGATATTCTGGCCAGTGACTGGAATAAAGCTGAAACCTTTTCCCATTTCCTGCTGCAGCCGATGAGCCGGGGGTGTGTGTTGAGACGTGCTCTGGCAGCCAGAGGATGGCCTATCGTGGATGAAACTCTGGTGATGGAAAAGGGCCAGTTTTATGTGATCATAGAGTCCCGACCCGGTCGGGAGGTATATAGACTGAGTGATGTGGAAGAAGAGCTCGGTCCTCTGGTATTAAAGGGATCGAGTCCCCTGAAGAAGCCATATTTAAACTATTATCTCGATAAGTATAAAATAGTCTGTGATAACCTGGCCCGGTCGCCCCGCGCCGCCGCTCAGGGGACCAGGAAAAACATGATATCCAGATTAAGAGAATTGGAGGCGATAATGAATGAAAGCCAGGGTTAGGGACCTCATGCAGATCATGGAGCAAAGCTTTCCCGTATTTCTGGCGGAAGAATGGGACAATACCGGCCTGCAAGTAGGTGACCCGGATCAAGTAGTTCAGCGCCTGCTAATAGCCTTGGACTTGGATCAAGCGGTTTTGGAACAGGCCAGGGAGCAGAAGGTGGATATGGTAATTACCCATCATCCTCTCATCTTTAAAGCCTTAAAGAAGCTTGATTATTCCCAGTCTCAGGCCGATATGATCAGAAGATTGATTCAGGCCGGTATCAGTGTTTATGCAGCGCATACTAATCTGGACTCGGCTCCTAATGGCCTAAATCAATACCTGGCAGAAACACTTGGCCTTATCGATATCAAGCCTCTATTCAATGCTATCACCGAAGAATTATATAAGATAGTGGTATTTATTCCAGTCACCCATCTCGAAACGGTTCGGGAGGCTATGGCAGCGGCTGGAGCTGGTCATATCGGCCGATATTCCGATTGCACATTTTCTGCGAAGGGCACCGGTACTTTCCGCCCTGGAGAAGACACCAACCCCTGGCAGGGCAAGACCGGGAAATTGGAAATGGCCGATGAATTTCGGCTGGAGACAGTTGCCTACCGGGAATCATTACCTGGCATACTGGCAGCCATGCAAAAGGCTCATCCTTATGAAGAGATAGCTTTTGACCTGTATCGGCTGGAGAATCACGGGAAGACTTATTGCCCAGGACGTTGCGGCAGACTACAGAACCCGTCACGCTTGGACGATTACGCAGCATTTATTAAGGGAAGATTGGGTTTGGATGCGGTAAGAGTGGTCGGCGATATACAAAGAACCATAGAGGACGTGGCAGTTGTTAGTGGTTCTGGCGCCAGTTTTCTAGACAACTGTATCCAGCAGGGCGTTGATTTACTGGTTACCGGGGATTTGAAATATCACGATGCAAAAAATGCTGAAGCCGCAGGAATTGCATTGATCGATGCGGGTCATCAGGGTACTGAGCAGATAGCAGTACAAATGCTGTATGAGTTATTTGAAGCCGAAAAGAAATATCGGAACCTGGAGGTAAGTATCTTAAAAGCTTTTCAAGCCAGTGCTTTCAAGAATATATAAAAATGATAAATAATATACTTGCATATTATAGAAGTTTTAAAGGAATCTAAAGAAATTTGTAGAATAGATACAAAAAAATTAAATTTTAAAGGGGTTAAGAAATGCTGAGGATTAGTCTTAACGGCATAAAACCGGGTGTTACTTTGGGGAAGGACATATTCACCTCCAATGCTCAGCTATTGTTGTCGGGAGGGACCGTGATCACCCAGGAACACTTGGATAATTTTAGAGCACGCAATATCAATGAGGTTTATATAAACGAGGCCGTACCGCGTTCCAGATCGGGTAAGAAGTTCGGTGATGTTTTTGATGATTCACTCAATGTAGTGAAGTCATTTATGTTAGAGGCCAAGCTGGGCAAGCCGCTGGAATTCGGTGAGATAAGTGATACTACTGATATGCTGTTGGAGCAGGTTTTTGACGTGAATGATCTATTCCGGCAAATGCGGCTAATGAAGGATAAAGATGATTATTTGTTTACTCACAGCGTTAATGTAGCACTGCTCAGCATTCTTATGGGACGGTGGCTTGGATGTAGCAAAGAAGAGATCAGGGAATTTGGTGAGGCAGGATTGGTGCATGACATAGGGAAGGTATTTGTACCGGATCCCATACTCAATAAACCAGGTAAACTGAGTGATGATGAAATGGAAGAAATGAAGAAGCACACCTTGATGGGCTATAATCTATTGATACAAAACGAAGATGTAAGTCATAACATCGCCAATGCTGCATTGATGCATCATGAAAGGGCCGATGGTTCCGGTTATCCTATGGGAAGAAAGGGTTATGACAACGGATTATGTGTATCAGTAGTCGCAATTGCAGATCTCTACGATGCGGTTACTTCTACCCGAGTTTATTCTACCAAGCGTTCCCCTTATACAGCCGCGGAGATACTCTGGCAGGAGTCTTTCAGCAAACTAGATCCGCGAGTTGCTAAAGTTTTTTATGATAAAGTAACTAACTTCTATATCGGTAACCAGGTCTTACTCTCCAACAATGAGAAAGGCATAGTAGTTTATGTCGATCCTACCATCCCAACCAGGCCAATGGTTATGGTGGGTGATAAATTTTATGATTTATCCAGAGATCGCTCGATAACAGTCCTGGAAATCATTGATTAGCAAATAAATGGAAATGAATTATGACCCTAATATTAAATGCCTTAATATTGGGATTGCCATGAATAAAGACCGCCAAATATGGCATTATAATAGTAATGGTGAAACTAATAACGTGATTTTTCTAAAATTTTTTCAAAAAAAATTGATTTATAAGCAGGAATTGCCCTTTTTATGGGGAATGTAAAATATGGTTAAAAAACTTAAAGGGAGGACTTGTCGTGAACAAATCGGAACTTGTAAAGGCCCTGGCGGAGAATGCCGGAATTACTCAGAAGGATGCTGCTAAGACTTTAGATGCTATGGTTGATACTATTCAGGGTGCACTGGCCAAAGGAGAAAAGGTCCAGATTATTGGCTTTGGCAGCTTTGAAGTGCGTGACCGCAAAGAAAGAAAGGTTATCAGTCCTGCAACCAGAAAAGAGATCAAGGTTCCTGCTACCAAAGTTCCCGCTTTCAAGCCTGGCAAAGCTCTTAAAGATGCAGTAGCTCCTAAGAAGGCTGCAAAAGCTCCGGCGAAAGCTCCTGCTAAGACTGCTAAGAAAAAATAAGTGAGTTTTTAATTTGACGGATGGGGTATACAGTTTGATGTATACCCCATCTTTTTCATTTCTGAAGATGCGCCTAGTTGAACAGTCTCAACAGAAAAGCTTATAGATATGAGCGTAGTAAAATTGGCCCAGAAAAGAACGAACCCCTATATATCTAGCCTTTGATACATAGGGGTAGGGATTCTATGGTAGCCCCAAGGGGAATCGAACCCCTGTCTCCGCCTTGAGAGGGCGGCATCCTAGGCCTCTAGACGATGGGGCCTTATGGCAGCCGGACAAGGATTCGAACCCTGGCGAACTGATCCAGAGTCAGTCGTGCTACCTCTACACCATCCGGCTACAAGCGCATACCTGCGCGAAAATTATTATAATACAGCCCGGCACGCTTGTCAAAGGTATTAAACATTTATTCCGGATTAGGTTGAAAACATTAACACATCGCCGATACTCGTTTATAAAGCTTCCGGTTCCAGTTGCTTTAATGCCCGCTCAATCCGTTCCCGGCAACGCTCTGGTCCAAGCAGTTCCATAACCTCAAAAAGCCCGGGAGTATTAGTTCTGCCGGATAGAGCCAGACGGGTGGGATGGATTAGATCTCCGGCCTTAAATCCCATTTCGGCTGCCGTAGTGCGAAAATATTCTTCCAAGGTAGCGGCATCAAAACTATGGATGGTTTTGACGATAGAGAGTGCTGCTTTCATAACGCTGGAGGCATTCGCCTTTTTAAAATGCTTGTCGTATCCCTTTTCATCATAAGAAAAGCCATCTTCAAAGAAGTAGTTGGTGTCATTTAATATATCGCCAAGTTTCTTCACCCTGGTCTTAACTAGCGATATTACCTTGAGGACATAGTCCTTATTATCAGGTGTTAACCAACCTTTGGCGGAGCCTTCATCAAACAGCAGAGTATAAAGACGTTCGGGGTCGGTTTCCGCAATATAATGGCCATTCATCCAGGTAAGTTTTTCGATGTCATATACAGCCGGGGAACGGGATATGTCATTCAAGCTGAAGCGTGCGATGATATCTGCGGGTTTCCAGAAGTCAACATCTTCACCGTTGGACCAACCCAGCAGGGCCAGGTAATTCAGGATTGCTTCCGGAAGATAACCCTCTTCCCGGAATTCCTGCACAGAAGTAGCCCCGTGCCTTTTGGACAGCTTGCTGCGGTCCGGGGCTAGTATCATCGATACATGAGCGAATTGCGGCGGAATAATATCTAGACCCTGGTATATCAACAACTGTTTAGGTGTATTGGATAGGTGCTCCTCTGCTCTGATCACATGGGATATCTTCATGGTGGCGTCATCGACCACTACGGCAAAATTATAAGTCGGCCAGCCATCGGATTTAACGATGATGAAGTCATCAAGTAGTTCATTATTAAATGATACTTGACCTCTAATAAGATCATTAACGATAGTAATTCCCTGAGACGGGGTCTTAAACCTTATCACTGCCTTTTGGCCAGATCTAAGTTTATCATCTATTTCAGCATGGGTAAGGTTGCGGCATTTACCATCATACAAGTAATCGCGTTTTTCCTCACGGGCTTTTTCGCGACCAGCCTGTAATTCTTCCGGGGTACAGAAGCAATAATAAGCCAGGCCGCTATTGAGCAGCAGCTGTATGTACTTCTGATAGATTTCCAAACGCTCACTTTGACGGTAGGGGCCCAAAGCACCATCTTTGTCCGGCCCCTCATCCCAATCTATACCCAACCATTGCAGCCCTTCTAATATGCCTCGGGCTGATTCATCGGTAGATCTGGTCATATCGGTATCTTCCAGGCGGAGAACAAAGCTACCGCCGTGATGTTTGGCGAAAAGCCAGTTGAACAAAGCCGTACGGGCACCTCCAATATGGAGTGTACCGGTGGGACTGGGCGCAAAACGAACTCTAATATCGGTCAAATCTGATCACTCCTGATAATTCAATAAACGCAGAAATAAATATGCAATGGATGCGGGATTCTCCTGCTGTTGTCTCAGTAATCAGTTTATAACAATAGCAGGCACTATGCAAAAAGGAGATTTGATTTAATCAATGTAAAATCCAGTAAACTTTCTTAAGTGTTCACACTGTGTCACTACCCTTCATATATTAAAAGCGGGGGAGTGATATTGTGCTGAACCATAAAATAAAAGTGACCGGAATAGCAATTTTGATCCTTCTGATTGCATTATCCTTAATCATTTTTGATATCAGGATAAAGGCCAGCGTCCTGACCCTTGCCCGAGCGAAAGTCCAGGCATCGGAGACCGAGGCCATAAACCAGATCATTAATCGGGAGGTAGTAGGCAAAACAAGTTATGAAGATCTGGTGCGCATCCATAAAGACGAAAGCGGGAAGATCGTATTACTGCAGCCTAATACTATAGTTATAAACCGCATTATGGCTGATAGCACTACAAGTATTACAAAAAACTTGGGGCAGATGAATGAAGAAACAATATCCGTCCCTCTGGGGCAGATAACCGGTGTTACGGTACTTGCTGGATATGGACCAAAGATCAAAGTTAAAGTGTTACCCTGTGGTCAGGTTCACGTGGAAATCATAAATAAATTTGATGAAGCAGGGGTCAACCAAACCCGTCATTTGATTTATTGCCAGATCAACACAAAAATGAAGATAGCAGTTCCTTTGATGGATGAAGAGATTAAGGTCTCGACAATCGTGCCACTGGCAGAGACAATTATTATTGGCGATGTACCTAAGACCTATGTTAATTATAAAGAAAAGCAGGTATTACCCTATTCGGTCATAAACGAAGAACAGCAATGATTATTCGATCGTATAAGAGCCTGCCACCTTCGCTATAATATTCCTAAAAAAGATTGGAGATTTACAATAATGAAAGCAGGCGTACGAAATCAATTTGGCGGGGAGATCGTCGATATCAAACTGGGAAGCGTAATGGCTCAGGTAACGGTAAGACATGGCGACGGACATATAGTTTCGGTCATGACCCGGGATTCTGTTGAAGAAGCCGGGTTGAAAATTGGAGATAATGTTAAGGCCCTTTTTAAAGCAATTCATGTTGTGCTGGTAAAAGAATAGATTATTTAAGACAAGTTGCGAAATCTCTTGACATGATTGTAGACCCATGATAATATTATTTTTGCGCGTGAGCCGAAAATTGGCCCGCGGGGGCCCTGAGAGGGGCGCCAAGATCTTGATAAAACAGAACAACAAGACTAAAGTGCGAAAAGATGTAGCCTTTGCAAAAAGGTTACAGGCTCAACAAGCCAAAGAGTAAAAAGCCAGA
>Ga0123335_1004700_pt1 | contig 17324 bp, 13 predicted proteins | sample BiotimSIPDNA_2_FD_89707 | JGI IMG/M metagenome (GOLD analysis project Ga0123335, IMG submission 89707) | Anaerobic biogas reactor microbial communites from Washington, USA - Biogas_R2 time_0 SIP DNA | ecosystem: Engineered > Bioreactor > Anaerobic > Unclassified | place: Washington, USA...
AAGATCGCGAATTACCGCCTCAGGTTTTTACTTGGGGTATGCCGGAACCGAAGCTCATGGATACGGATCATGGCGGTCTAACCGGCATGGGCGGAGGAGAACCTGCTTTTGGAATGGGTGGAGCGGCTCCGGAATTTTCAATACAGCCCGCAGAGCCATCTTCACAGAATGAATCACAATTCCTTAAGGAATCTGAAGCGGAACCAATCGTTGGCAGCGGGCCGATTTTAGGCATTAAATCCATTGAGGAAAGCGCAGCCCATAATCAGGCGACGATTTCCAGGTCACAAGAACAGAGCCAGGATTACTCAGCAGCCTTAAAGACACCATTTCCATGGCTGCGTGTGAGTCAGATTATCTTAGCCATCATCGCGCTCTGCAGCGCTGTTCTGGCTTTTTTCTACCGGAAGAAAAGAGCTTGTTGATGACTAACACCCATCAACGAGGCTATATTTACTGTCCCTACTGCACAACCAGGCTGGAAAGCAAAGAAGTTGATGGGAAGGAAAGATTATTCTGTCCGGGATGCGAATGGATTCATTTCGAGGATCCCAAAGTTGCCGCCGGGGTATTACTCTTAGATAACAATAAGGTTCTCCTCGTTCGCAGAATTTTCGAGCCCAACCGCGGAGAATGGACGCTGCCAGCAGGCTTTGTTGATGCGCATGAAAACCCGAGGGACGCTGCCACCAGGGAATGCCTGGAGGAAACAGGTCTGCAGGTTGAGATTACCGGAATCTATGATCTAATCAGCGGCAGGGAGCACGAACGTGGGGCTGACCTTGTTATTGTTTATAATGCCAAAGTCGTGGGTGGTATTCTCAGAGCGGGTGACGATGCCGATGAAGCTGCTTTCTTTTCACTAAACGAACTACCGCCATTGGCATTTCAGGCAACAAAACAGGTTGTCCAATCACTCTTAAAACACAACTGAGCTGCCTCAGTCCAAAGGCTAAATTTGTTATAATGATTGTATTAATCCTTTCCGGAGTCTAAATTTGGCACGAAAACCCGTTTACAGTTCCAAAAAACCGGGCACCAGAACTCCCTCGCGCACAACAAGGAGTTCCTCACGTTCAAAATCGCCCCAAATTGCCCAGACCAGAAGACGTAAGACAAGTCGCTCAAAACGTACTGGAACCATCAATTGGGGCTGGAATAAAATTTCCAATGAACGCAAACTGGACATTCTGGGAATTATTCTCGCATTAATTGGGTTCCTGACCCTGCTTTCTCTGCTTTCCTCACAGCGCGGCACAGTGACAAACTGGTGGGTTCAATCCATCAATCAGATTGCCGGTTGGGGAACATTTGTATTGCCGCTGGCGCTACTGGTAGTTGGTGTCTGGCTGGTGTTGCGCAATGTGGAACGCCTGCCCATCCTTAGTGCTGAAAGGATCATCGGCATTATCCTGCTCTATTTCAACATTCTCTCCTGGCTGCATTTTTGGTCACCGCGCGGCTGGGAAACAGCCAAAGCTGGTCAAGGCGGCGGTTATTTAGGCGCTTTTTTTACCGGTGGTTTGATTAAAGGTCTGGGAGAACCTGGCGCGGTTATCGTTATGGTAGCCTGGTTGATCGTGGCGCTTGGCCTTTCGCTCGATCTTTCCATACCGGATATTTTCCACAAATTTAAGCCTGTCTGGCTGCGTTTTCAAAACAGAAATCATGAAAGAAATCTCGCAAAGGAACAGGATCGAAGGTTAAAGCAATTGCAATCCTCAGCCAATCCCTCAAGCGCAGCCATACAGGAAGTGATACAGGATGATTTCATTCCTCTGCAACGTTCCAGCCAATCAAGACAGGCAGCAACCAGACCAGTCACAGAAAGACCTTCTATCCCATCCGGTAAACCGAATAATAATGGTCATTCATCAAATGCTTCAGGCAGTACTGCGGTTGCACAGGTTACACAACCACAAACAACCAACCACACCTCTGCTGTCGCCCAGAACTGGATATTGCCCGACATTAAAACAATCCTTGACCCTTCAACCACACTCAGTATCGAAAATACCATTAACAAAGAACGTGCAGTGTTAATAGAAGAAACACTCAATTCCTTTGGTTCACCAGTCAGAGTTGTTGAAATTAAAAGTGGTCCAACTGTAACCCAGTTCGGTGTCGAACCTTTATTTGTCGAAACACGCAGCGGACGTACTCGTGTCAGGGTGAGCAAAATCGTCAATCTGGCGGATGACCTTGCGTTGGCGCTGGCAGCTCCCCGCATTCGTATTCAAGCACCAGTTCCCGGCCACAGTTATGTTGGAATTGAAGTGCCAAATACCCAATCCAACCTGGTTACCCTGATGGAAATAATCAACTCCCGCAGCTTCCAGCAAAAGAAGGCACCTTTAAAATTAGCCCTCGGCATGAATGTATCCGGCGAGGCAGTCAGCACGGATCTGACCGGATTACCTCATTTATTAATCGCCGGTACCACCGGTTCAGGAAAATCGGTTTGCGTCAATTCGATCTTATGCTGCCTCCTCTTACACAACACTCCTGCTGACCTTCGTTTAATTCTGGTTGATCCGAAGCGCGTTGAACTGGCTGGGTACAACGGCATTCCCCATTTGCTTTCCCCTGTCATCACCGATTCCAATAAAGTGGTCGCTGCCCTTCATTGGGTGCAGAGTGAAATGGACGCCCGTTACCAGCGTTTTGCACAGCTCGGTGTGCGGAATATTTCGGAATACAACCGCACCCAGACTGATTCCCTCCCTTATCTCGTTGTGGTCATCGACGAATTGTCTGACCTGATGATGCGGGCTCCTGTTGAAAGCGAGTGTGTACTGACCCGCCTGGCACAACTTGCACGCGCAACCGGAATCCATTTAATCCTGGCAACCCAACGACCCTCAACCGATGTGATCACAGGATTAATCAAAGCCAACTTCTCGGCAAGAATCGCTTTCGCGGTTGCTTCCGGCGTGGACAGTCGTGTAATCCTTGATCAGCCTGGCGCGGAACGACTTCTCGGGAATGGTGACATGCTCTTTAAGGCGCCTGATGCCGCTGCTCCAGTGCGTCTTCAGGGTGTATTTATCACCGATCATGAAATTGCCCGGACTGTGGATTACTGGCGTTTGCAGGCAATGAATGCGGCGGCTGAACCGCGCACCAACGAAACTGGTCAGATAAGTGAGCAGCCAATTCCAGATGAAGGGCAATTAGTACAGATTGCCCTATTTGACCAGCCAGAAGAAACGGATGGCGATCCGTTATTAAATGATGCCATCGATATTGTTCGCAAAGAAGGCAAAGCATCCATCACCATGCTGCAGAGGAAACTCCGAATAGGATATACCAGGGCTGCCAGAATGGTTGACGAACTGGAAGACAAAGGCATCATCAGCCCGCCTTTACCCCATTCAAATGTCCGTGAAGTGCTCGATTATGGTGATGGTTCTGTCAAATAATTATGATTATTAAAAGACCCCCTTCAATTGGAAGAGGGTCTTTTTTATCGTTAAACAAAGCTTATAACCCAGCGGCTGCTCTTAATTCCGCAACCCGGTTTGTGCGCTCCCAGGTGAGATCAAGATCATCTCTGCCAAAGTGTCCGTAAGCCGCAACCTGTTCGTAGACCGGCTTCCGCAAATCCAGATCGCGAATGATGGCGCCAGGGCGTAAATCAAATGTTTTTTGGATGGCGCTGGCAATGGCTTCATCTTCAATCACGCCTGTACCAAAAGTTTCAACATTAATACTCAATGGTTGAGCCACACCGATGGCGTAAGCCAGCTGCAGTTCACAACGCTCTGCCAATCCAGCCGCAACCACGTTTTTTGCAACCCAACGGGCGGCGTAGGCAGCCGAGCGATCTACTTTCGTCGGATCTTTCCCAGAGAAAGCGCCTCCGCCATGTCTGCCCATTCCACCGTAACTATCGACAATGATTTTTCTACCCGTCAAACCGGCATCCCCCATTGGCCCGCCAATGACAAATCTACCGGTCGGGTTGACATAGATCTTCAGATCTTCATCCACCAATTCTGCTGGGATAACCGGCATGATCACATGCTGAATAATCGCCGAGCGGATTTCTTCGTTTGATACATCATCAGCATGCTGGCTGCTGATCAAGACTGTATCCACCCTCACAGGTTTGCCAAAGCGATACTCAACCGTCACTTGGCTCTTTCCATCTGGTCTCAACCAGGGTAAGGTTCCGTTCTTCCTTACTTCAGTCAATCTGCGGGTCAACTTATGTGCCAGATAAATGGGCATCGGCATCAACACATCGGTCTCGTTGCAGGCGTATCCAAACATCATTCCCTGGTCACCAGCGCCAACCTGTTCAATATCCTTATCCGTCATCAAACCTTGTTTTGCTTCCTCAGACTTATCCACACCCAAAGCGATATCACTCGATTGTTTCGCAATGGCGGATTGGACAGCACAGGTATTGCCATCAAAGCCTTTATGACTGTCGTCATAGCCAATGCCATTTACAACTCTTCGCACCAATTTATCAAAATCGACAAATGTTTTGGTGGTGATTTCACCCAATATCATCACAAAACCGGTCTTCGTTACGGTTTCACAGGCAACTCTTGAACCCGGGTCATCCTTCAGACAGGCGTCAACCACCGCATCACTGATGATGTCACAAATCTTATCCGGATGCCCTTCGGTAACCGATTCGGAAGTAAATAAATACTTCTCTGAATTCATAAAAGTGTTGGTCATAAAATTTTTCCTCCGTTTTAATAAATTGCCCCTCTTTTGGAGAGGGGCAATCCATTCTATTGGAGTTCGTTCCCTCTCATCTTCCAGATCATTCTGCCGGAATTGGCACCTTAAAAAATTTTGGTTTTTTTGGTTGCCGAGGCTTCATCGGGCCGGTCCCTCCGCCTCTCTGGATAAGAGTACCGTTAGTGGGGCTTTAAACTAACGAAAAAAGTTTATCACAATGATATTCCGTTGTCAATTAATCAAATCAATGTCGATTAGAGACCACCTTTGATGGTGAATGTGTCAAAATCACGGGCAAGGATTGTATTCTGGAAGATCGCCTGTGCTTCAGCAAGAATTTCCCGATCGCGATATCGTCGTGAAACATGGGTCAGAATAAGCTGTTTCACGTTGGCTCGCGCAGCCAACTCGGCAGATTTTTTGGCGGTCATGTGACCAAACTGATCTGCCATCTCTGCTTCACTATCCAAGTAAGTGGCTTCAGTAATTAACACATCCGCCCGATCACAATAAACAACCAGGGAATCAATCTCCGCCACGTCACCCAGGACAACCATGCGGGTTCCCGCTTTATATTCTCCAATCACCTCTTCCGGTCTGATTATCCTGCCATCCGGCAATGTAACCGTCTTGCCATTCACCAGGTCCCTGCGCCAAGGACCTGAGGGTATACCCAGGGCTTCAGCTTTCTCTGGTAGAAACGGAAACCTGCCTTTTTCCTGAAAAAGATATCCATAGTTATCCGGCCCCCTATGTTGAACGGGGATGGCAGTTACATTGAAATCATCCTCTTCGATAAATACCCCTTCTTCAATCGGTATCAACGAAAGGTCAAAAGCAGTGTTCTGTCCCCTTAAAACTACACCGTAAATGAGGTCATGCACCCGGTTTAATGCAGCTCTACCGCCGTATATCTCCAGTGATTCCAACGTTTCCCAACGCAGTAACGTTGAAACCAGACCCGCCAGCCCAAGAATATGATCGAGATGTCCATGGGTTATCAGAACGCGGTTCAGCCGTTTAAAACCGATACCAGCCTGCAGAATTTGTCGTTGCGTTCCTTCTCCACAATCGATTAAAAAGCGAAACTCTCCATGTTTTACCACGATGGCTGGTAAATTACGATGCACAGTCGGAGCGGAGGCAGAGGTGCCTAAAAATACGACTTCAAACATAATAACCTTTCATGATGGTTTCTATTTTACCTTATCAGCGCTGCTGAACGATTTTTTCCAGACAGAAATCATTCCCCGGGAAAGCCAACATAAAAGATGCTGTAAAATAGATTGAGGATAATGCAGTACTCCGATCAATAAAACTTAAACAAGGAACTTTTTTTGCCCTTATTACGTTGTATGAATAATCCATATTGGAAGAGGAGAATGACAATGCGAAAATTGAGCTTATTAACCTTAATGGTTCTATTCAGCTTTTTGATATTAAGCGCCTGTAATTTACCATTAACAACCGCCACACCACCGGTGGTTTCTGATGATGAGATGGCAACCAGGGTAGCGGAAATACTGACTGAGGCACCTCAGCCAACGCAGGGACTGCCGACAGCGGAATTGCCCCCATTGGATACACCTGTTCCAAGTGCTACTATGCCAGAGATGACTGCTACAAACGAACCCGTTGCGGATACACCGGTACCTACTCAGCCGCCAACCGAGGTGCCTACAACAGCGCCAACAGCAACTCAGATTCCACCAACGGATATTCCCCCAACTGCCACCATCGCCGCTACAGCGGCGCCTGCTTTTACCCCTCCTGCCAATGATCCGCGCGCCAAATTAGGCGGCGCAACCTGGACCGACAGTATGGATAACGATAAAGCCTGGCCTACAGGTCCGGACCAATACACCGCCATAGCTTTCAGCGATGGCAAGCTGAAATTGACTGGCTTGACTACCACTGATGGATGGCGCCTTGCCTCAACCGGAAAATTAGCGGATGTTTATATTGAAGCAGCGATCTCCACCGGCACATGCACGGGAAGTGACCGTTATGGGTTGATTTTCCGTATACCAGTTGCCAATGAAGCCAACAAAGGATATTTATTCGCCATCAGTTGTGATGGCAAATTCAATCTCAGGAAATGGGATGCGACCTTAGGCGCAAATGGCACCATGGAAACCCTTGTAAATTGGACAAAATCGGATGCCATTCAGGCGGGCAGCAACAAGACCAATAACATTGGGGTCATGACTGTCAACGACCGCATTTACCTTTATATTAACGGCGTGCTGGTTAAGGAAATTCAGGACGACACCTTCAAAGAAGGCAGTTTTGGTTTGTTCATTGGCGCCAAGGAAACAGCCAATTTCAACATTCTGGTCGATGAAATCAGTTACTGGCTGAACCCCAAACCCTGATAAATCATTGGCTTCAATTTCAAGCGGTATTCAGCATTAATTTTCTGTATTCCGCTTGTTTTTTATTGGATCCCTTTAACAACCTGAATGCCGTTCAGCGCCATATGATATAGAAATAAGGAATGCATGAAACCACCCGGGTGGGCAAAAGCGCCGATTTGCTTAGCAAATTCCACACTTGTATCGTAGGTTTGGACACAATTTTCCGGCACAATCACAGTGCGTGTGATTTGTCTTTCATTCGCATCCAAGCGCAGATACATGGCAAGCTGGTAAGTACATAAATCACTACAATCACCGACAACAATATAATTTTTAACCTGCGGGTGATCAATCACCCATTGTTGCAGTTCATTACTTAATCCGCTGTCAATGGAATTCTTCTCCAGAACCAGAATACGGTCGAAGAATGGTAACTGCTGGATCTCATCAACGGTTTCGGATTCCTCAGTACCACGGATACAATGGGGTGGAAAAGAACTGAATTCACATGCATCTTCCGGGTGAGAATCCTGGGTCAGGATAATATTGCGCAAACCTTCCTGCCAGGCGACCTTCATCAAAGCGACAATGGGGTGAACAATGCTGGCAACACGCGGACTGTATAAAGCGCCTTTGTTGCAAAAGCCTTTGATAACGTCTACACTGACAATCGCGCATTTTTCAGGATAACGTAACAATTCTTTGGCAGACAAATCTGATAAATTATCCATCCATTGATCAACATATTCCAAAAAGAGATTTGTTTCTAATTGGTGGGCAATCTTAGCTATTTTTCCTCCTTATTCATTCAAAGCATCTCTGATGCTCATATTCTGCAAATTATTCGGCAGACCAAATGAAGATGGTTTGGTCATTCTGCCCAATCAGATTCCAGCTATTCTCTGTAAATTCTAACGTCAAAACACCCTTAAAAAAAAAGGATATCAATGGTTCAGAACTGAAGTCATCCCAAACTGTTAAAAAGCCATTCTGGTCGGCAACAGCCATCAATCTTCCATTCGGGGAAATTGCAAGCGCCTGTACTGCTGTGGTGGATATGTCCGATCCCATCAACAATGAAAGGTCACTCAAATCATAAACCTGGCTCACAAAGACATCATTGACCATTTGCTCCACCAGCAGTCGCTCCCCATTGGATGAGAAGGCAAAAGCAGGAAGCCTGCAGGATGATCTGCCGCAGATCGCTGGAAATTCAGCCGCGAGATGTTGATCGGTAATATTCCAGATTGCCAGATGCAAAGTACCATCTTCTTTCATCGACTCGATGCCCAACCAGACCCAATCCTCGGAAAATTTAAACCGTGTTTGCTCAGTTTGATTAAATCCACCGGGTAATGAAAAATGTTCGAGTTCTTTCCCATTCTCTAAATCATAGAGGGTGATTCCATCCAAATCACCAGCCGCCATCAACCGGCGGTTATTCGCGAAAAGAACTCCATTTATCTCATGGTCAATTTCATAAAGGATTCCACCATCCACAGCATTCAGACCGATCACTTTTCCATTCATCACAGCACTGATAACATAGCCGGTTTCATTAAACTGAACCCTGAAAACCGGTAAAGTTGGACTGCCGCTTGTCAGGGTTGATAATTCTTCCAGAGGCATAACATAAGTCGCTCTGGCTGATTCCCCGGAAACATCAAAAATGGTTACCTGACCGAACGATCCCGCTGCGATTGTATCACCATCCGCTGAAATATCCACTGAAATAAAAATCGGAAAGTTCCTGCCTGTGTTTGTCTTGTATGTTTCCTGTTCTATCTGGAAGGTGTTGATCAGATTGCCGGACTGCACATCCCACAGGAATAAACGGTGATCCACAGAACTGCTCAGTAAAAATCTGTTGTCATCCGAAAATTTCAGGTCGCTGAATCCGGCTTCACTGCCTGTCAGGGAATGTAACGGATTCGTCTGTGTGAGATCCCAAATCGTGACCCGATCATTCTCTGCCTGGGCAAGGTATCTGCCATCCTTCGATAATCGGTTGATCTCCTGTTTGGTAATCACCCTGTTGAATTCAAAATTTATGATTACCGGTGTGATAACTGCCGTTGGGGCGGCTGCTTCCTCTGTTGAACGGCTCAACGGTGAACTGGTTGGGCTGGATGCCGGCTGGCTGATCAGACTGGGAATTATTTCAGGGGTTGCTGTGGCTGGAACAACTTCAACTGTTGCCGTGCTGATCAATACCGGAAGGTTGGTAGAACTCGAGGAAAGCATTCCCTGCTGCGTGGTAGGGATGAAATCTGCGGCAAGCTCCTTGCCACCGGTCAGCGTGCCCCAAAAAATCTTCATTGCCAGCACTCCGGCAGCTAGAAAAAAACCTGCCGCCAGGACAATCCAGCCATATCGTTTTTTCTTAACAAAAGATTCAGGTTTCTTTCCTAATTCAAACAGAGCTTGCGTTTCGGAAGCATCAGGCAGAACCTCGAAAGAAGACGTAGCGGTCTCCTCAAGTCGCTCTTGCTGGTTTTTTTCTCCCAGTTCACTCTCCAATACCCAGCCGGTGCTACGATCGTCCGTCCCTGAAGTAAGTGAGGTGATTTCTTCCTCATTGTCTGAACTTTCATAATCGATCGCTGCGCGTACTGACAGCCCCGCGAGTTCATTGGATTTCTCAGATACTTCTTCAAATTGCGGCTGGTTAATTGTGGATTCGTCAGGCGGGATTAATTCTCCAACCGGACCGGAGATCCATTCTCCGATTTGTAACTCCGAAACAGCACCAGCCGAATCAGACTCAATTTTTTCATTCAGGTTTTTTAAAGCTTCGCGCGCTGTTTTACTCTCCGGATTTTTCGTTAAATACGCCGACCAGATTTTCTGACGATCCAGGTCAGAGGGATAACTTTCCGCCAGCCATCTCCAGGCAATCTCATTATCCGGTTCATCTTCAATCAGCGCGGACAACAATATTCTCCCCTGCTCCAGATTGCCTGAGCGGATCAGTTCAATTGCTGCATTTAACTTTTCTGAATTCATGTGGATAATTCTTTAATATATTCTTCGTCCTTGCGATAAATCAATTCTATCATCACGATTGCAAAGAATAAACCGCTGCAACGCTCCTGCCGGGGTTAAAAACTTTGCAACCGCTATCAATTATCCTAATCTTGACTCTTTTATCGATTCGGTATAATAAGAATTAATGAACAAAAAATTTCTGCATGGTTTCTGGATCCTGTCAATCCTGTTAGCACTGTCCTTTCAGACAACCTCTGTCCAATCAGCTCCGCGGTACGCTATCAGTCCCTATGATCTGATTGATCTGATCAATGGCTGGCGGACGGGGAATGGTTATCCCGCCCTCGAAATTGACCCAATCCTGATGACCACAGCTTATGACACTGCCGCGTATATGGCAGTCAATGGCATGCGATCACATATTGGGAACGTCAGCGGTCGAATTCAGGCATACGGTTATGGGGGTGGCGCCACTGTATTTGCGACCGAAAATTTTGCCATTGGACCGATGCCATTGAGCACCATCGCTGAATGGTGGATGGATGAGGCGCATCAATATCCGGCAACCAATCCCAATTATGTTCATATCGGTGCAGGAGTCTTTCCATACGGAGACCGCGAGTGGTATGTTGTCCATGTCGCCTACACCAGCGGTTCGGTACAATACACCCCTGGTTCTCCGCAATCAACCCCTATGGAAAACCTGCCCACCAAACCTCCATCCGTTCCCCAGCTAATTGTTCCTGTGCAGGTGATGACGCCTGATTCCACGGGTAAGGTTATTCATGAAGTTCTTCCCGGCCAGGCATTATGGAGCATTGCCATTGCTTACGATACAAAAATTGACGAACTGGTTCGATTGAACAATCTGAACCGTACCGATCCTACGATCTATATCGGTCAGAAACTGGTCATTTTCGATGGTAAAACTACAGCTACCCCTACGAAAATGACACCAACACCAGACCCTTCTCTGCCCACACCAACGCCATCTGTCTCGCCAACACCTTCACCAACTATCACCAAAACTCCAACGACAAGACCAACCAGAGTTTTCTATACCAGAACACCAACGGCAACACCTACGCAAATCTCCGAAATCCACAAATCCGCTATCGGTTTATTTGGCAATAAAACAATCGGTGTGATTCTGATCTCAATGCTGTCAATGGGTATATTATTAATCTTGGGTGGAAGCTTTACTGGAAAACCTCAAGCGCCACCCCCACAGTCACCACATGAGGAAAATCAATGAACGAAGATATAGACAAAACTTCATCTGATCAGATCATGATCGATGATCTTGAAAATCCCAAATACTACATTAACCGTGAATTGGGTATGCTTGATTTTCAGCACCGGGTCCTTGAAGAAGCAATGGATGAACTTAATCCATTATTGGAAAGGGTCAAATTTCTTTCGATATTAGGCTCAAATCTGGATGAGTTCTTCATGGTGCGTGTTGGCGGACTTGTCATGCAGCGTGATGAAGGGGTTTACACGGTTACCAAAGATGGCCTCACTCCCAACCAGCAACTGGTGGAGATACGACGAATCGCTGGAAAATTGATGAATGAAGGCAGGAATTACTGGCATAAAACGATTGAGCCGTTGCTTGAGAATAACGGGATTCATATTCTTTCCTATCAAGAACTCACCGAACGCCAACGCATTTATGTCAACAATTATTTTGAGGAAGTTGTTTACCCAACATTAACCCCGCTGGCTTTTGATCCCGGTCACCCATTTCCGCACATTTCCAACTTGAGTCTTAATTTGGCAGTTTCCATTCAGGATCAGGACAATGATATTCACTTTGCCCGGGTTAAGGTGCCTTATTCTTTACCCCAGCTCGTTCCGATAAAGCGCTCTTCCGGCAGCTATCGCCGGGATGGGTCCGCACCCCGGCATCATTATTTTATCTGGCTGAACGATCTGGTGAAGGAGAACATTCAATCGCTTTTCCCCGGGATGAAAATCCTTCAGGTTCATCCATTTCATGTCACCCGTAATGCTGATTTTGAAATTCAGGAGCTCGAGGCGGATGATCTGCTGGAGGTGATGGAGGAAAGTGTCCGTAATCGCCGTTTTGGAAAAGTCATTCGGTTGATTGTCGAAAAAAGTATGCCTGAGTTCATCCAGGATTTATTGATTCAAAATCTTGCCATGGATCCTCAGGATATTTACCCCCTTGATTCTCCTCTCAATCTGCACAGTTTATATGATCTTTACGCGTTGGAGCTTCCCCACCTGAAATACCGACCTTTTATTCAATCAGTTCCACCCCGCTTAAGGCAAAATGAAATTACCGACGGAAAGTCTGTTTTTAATGCCATTCGTACCAGAGATATCTTTCTTCACCATCCATACGATTCATTCATGCCGGTAATCGATTTTCTGCGTGCCGCCGCACGTGATCCGGGTGTGTTGACCATAAAAATGACCCTTTACCGGGTCGGTAAAAATTCACCGATTGTTAAAACCCTGCTGGAAGCCCGGCGTGATTTTGGCAAACAGGTCGCCGTTCTGGTGGAACTGAAGGCACGCTTCGATGAGGAATCCAATATCGGCTGGGCAAGAATGCTGGAGCAGGAAGGTGTCCACGTTACGTATGGTCTTATGGGTTTAAAAACTCATTGTAAAATTGCCCTCGTTGTCCGCAAAGAAGGGGAAACCATCCGCCGTTATATGCATCTCGGAACTGGTAATTATCACCATATCACCGCCAACCTTTATGAAGATATGGGTTTATTTACCGCGGATGCGGATATCGGCGCGGACGCCAGTGATCTTTTCAACTACCTTACAGGTTATTCTGCCAAGAAAGAATACCGTAAATTACTGATCGCTCCGATTAATTTGCGTCAGCGCTTTGAACAAATGATAGATCGCGAAATTGCCATTCACAAAAAAAATAAAAATGGCCGGCTGATTTTCAAAATGAACTCATTGGTTGATTCGGGAATCATCAAAAAACTTTATCAGGCTTCCCAGGCTGGCGTGAAAATTGATTTGATTGTGCGCGGCATTTGTTGCCTCAAAGCTGGAATTAAAGGTGTCAGTGAGAATATTCATGTTGTCAGTATTTTAGGTCGTTTTCTTGAACACAGCCGTGCCTACTATTTTCACAACGATGGCGAAGAGGAAATCTATCTCGGCAGTGCTGACCTGATGCCCCGTAATCTCAACCAACGGGTGGAAATCCTTTTCCCGGTCGAAGATCGGGTGTTGATCAGGCAGATCAAAAAAAATATTCTTGATTTATATTTAGCCGATAATGTCAAGGCACGCGTTATGAAACCGGATGGTAGTTACCAGCGATTGAAACCATCTTCCGCTAGGAATGCCAAAAACGTCCAGCAAATATTAATCGAAAGAGCAAATCGAAAGAATTAACGGACCCCTTCAGTCCAGTCAAGGGTACGCACAACCTGCCTCAATATCCGCACTGCCTCGTGTACATCCGCCGCACTGGTTCCCCTGCCAGTGGAAATACGGAGAGTTCCCTCTGCCCATTCCTGAGGAACATTCATTGCTTTTAACACAGGGGAAATGGAAATATCATTCGCGTGACAGGCGGAACCCGCCGAGATCGCCAGATCGTCATTAATCAGATCCAGTAATTGATGCGCTTTAATCCCCTTAATGCCCACACTCAATGTGTTCGGTAAGCATTTTTCTATCTTCCCGTTGACGTGAATCCTTTCCTGTCCGAACGCATTCTGCAATTCAACAAGCAGCAAATCTCTCATTTCCCGCAAATGCAGGAAGTTATCCGCCAGATCTCTCCGCGCAATCTCACAGGCTTTGCCTAACCCAACGATGCCTGCCACATTCTCCGTTCCAGGGCGGATATTTCTTTCCTGCCCAGCGCCAAAAGTATGCCTGCTGATACCTACGCCATCGCGGATGTAAAGCGCCCCGACGCCTTTGGGTGCATAGCACTTATGCCCGGCAATCGAAAGCAGATCGATGTCCAGATCGTCAACATTCACAGCAATCTTTCCTATTGTTTGTGCGGCATCACTGTGAAACAGAATGCCCTTTTCACGGGCAATGACCGCCATTTCCTTGATATTCTGAATCGAACCAACCTCATTGTTGGCGTGCATAATCGAGATCAGAATCGTATCCGGGCGTAGCGCGGCAGTTAAATCATCCACATTAATCCGGCAATCACAATCCACTGGCAGAACCGTTAATTCAAAGTCATCCTTTTCCAGCTGCCGGCACACTTCCATGACAGCCGGATGTTCTACAGCGCTGGTGATGAGGTGTCTTGCTTTTTTAGGATTCATCCGGCAGACACCAAGAATGGCGAGGTTGTTCGCTTCGCTGCCACCGGAGGTGAAGATAATTTCTTCAGGCTTTGAGCCAATTAAATCAGCCACCTGCTGGCGTGCCTGCTCAAGCGCCAGGTGTGCCTGCCTGCCCAGCCAGTGGCTGCTGGAAGGATTGCCAAATCTTTCATATAGAAATGGCAGCATCGCATCCACCACTTCCTCATCAATAGGAGTTGTAGCGTTGAAATCCAGATATATTGGTTTCATTTAATCCTTTCATCAATCGGGTGACGGATGAATTGTTACGCATAACGCCAGGGGCTTAAGCGCTTCTCCAGCCAGTCAACCGCGGCATACAACCCAAAGCCTAAAATACTCATTGCCACCACCCCCGCATACATGGCAGGGTAATCGAAGAGGTTTGAACCTTTAAGGTAAATATAATAGCCCAGCCCTTTTTGTGTGGCAAACAATTCCGCTACATAGAGCACTGCCACAGCCGTCCCGACAGATTGTCTCAGCGCTGTCAAAACGCCCGGAATACTCGCAGGTAAATAAACAAACCGGAACAAAGCCTTGCGTCCCGCCCCTAAACTACGCACACTTTGAATTAACTCCGGGCGGATGGCGGAAGCCTGATCGCGAACCAATACCAGAATCTGAAAGAAAAGAATCAGAAAAATCATAAAGATTTTGGAAACATCACCAATTCCTAAAAACAGAACCACGATCGGCAGCAGCACAACCTTAGGAATCGGGTACAACCAGTAGATAAAAGGAGCAAAAATTCTATCCAGTTTTTTTGATTGTCCCAGCATCATACCCAAAGGGGCAGCCAGGACAATGGCTAAGACCGTGCTGGATAGGACGCGCCAGAAACTGGCGAGAAAGTGCAATGGTAAATCCTTGCCCATCTCACGGACGAATGCCTGGCTAACTTCCCATGGAGATGGCAGGATAGCCAGATTAACAATCCTCGCCAGTAATTCCCAGAAAATGATAATGACCAGTAATGAGAAAATCGCGGTTCTTGGTTTCATCAGAGCATCATTTTCTTCCTGATTAACTGACAAATTTTCAGATATTCGCTGTTTGCCCGCGCATTCTCGAAGCTGTATGTGGGATTTTCAAAGATTTCAGCCTGCTTATTGGGTGGTTCATGTAACAACAATATTTTCTTCCCCAGAAAAACCGCTTCCTCAATCGAATGCGTTATGGTCAGCATGGTTAAATGTTGTTGCTGCCAGAGGTCAATCATCAGATTTTGCAAATTCTCTCGTGTGGGAGCATCCAGGGAAGCAAATGGCTCATCCATCAACAGAAGATCCGGGTTGAGCACCAGCGTTCTCGCGATAGCGCACCGCTGCCGTTGTCCACCAGATATCTGACCGGGATACTTGTTAGCCTGTTCACCCAGTCCAAGACGCTCCAGCCATGTTTCAACTGCCCACATATCCACATCACTCTCCATGGGCGCATGGGTACCATCCGGGCCATAAAGCCGCCGTATTTTTAACCCCAAAGCAATATTATCCCTAACGGTTGCCCAGGGAAGTAATCCGTAATCCTGAATGATCAATCCGCTTTTTGGTCTCGGTCTTAGAACAGGTTGCCCATTCACCAGCAGCTGGTTCCTCTGAGAGGGCAGCAATCCGGCAATTAAGTACAATAACGTGCTTTTCCCGCAGCCAGAAGGTCCCAGAATGGTCCAAGCATCTCCCTTTTCAACCTGCCAATCGAAGGTTTGAAAAATTGGCTGGTTCTGTGTATAAGCAAAATAAAGATCATTAACCCGGATCATAGTTCAAGGCTTGTCGGGTAAAAATTCATCGCTAACGCACTTGGCGTAAGCTACATCTACACTGATTAACTGCTTTTCCTTAGCCCAGGCAAGAACATCCTCAAATTGTTGTTCGGAAGGAACTCCTGCAGTAACGAAGGGCGGTATTGTAAACTTGCCCTTCAACGCTGGTGGCAAAATGTTATGATCCAGCATAATACCTTCCCACCTTTGTGGGTCTTCGTTGATCAATAATACCGCCTCTTCTATAGCAGCCAGAAATGCTTTTACCGCCTTTGGATTTTCATTCACATAGCTTTTGCGAAAGGTAACGGCGCTGTGACTGATTTCCGGACAGACCTGATCACTGATGACCACACTGGCGCCTTGCATTGCCAGCAGAGAAGAGACCGGCTCAGGCAATGTGCCCGCATTCAGCTCACCGCTACTGATCAGGCTGACGCGGTCAGGAATCTTGGGAACCGCAACGGTTGCTATTTCATCTATGGTAAAGCCTTCCGCCTGCAAAATCCTTTCGGTTACATAGGCAATCACAGTTCCTTCCGAAATCGCGATCTCAACGCCTTTTAATTCCTCCGGTTTGATGATGCCGCTCTTCTCCGATGCGACGATACTGAACAAAGGCGCTTCACTGGTCGCCGCTCTTGCATAACGGACAACCAACAGGTTTTCATTATCACGGTTGCTCATAATCGTGGTTAAAACTTCGTTGATCATGCCATCAATCTGCCCGGCGGCTGCTAACTGATCTCTTTCTGGTCCGGAGCTGATTGGCACCAGTTCGACATTCAAGTTGTGTTTCTCAAACAATCCTTCCTGCTGGGCAACATACAATGGCAGGGAATCGAGAATCGGCAAAACCGCAAATTTCAATGACATGTTTTTGCTTGCCAAAGAGGAACAGGCACTCAATAAAAAGGACAGAATCAAAAATAGGATTGTTGTTCTGACCCGGTTGGATTTAACAATCAAATCTTGCTTCATAAAAACTTCTTCCCTATAAAGATGGAATTTTCTCCGATTAATTACTCCGATTATTATACCTTAGCGGGTCAGTCAACCCTCACAATGCCATGGGCAGCAAGATCAAAGGATTAGTGAAGGTTGAAAATTAATTAAACTACTCTTCAATCGGACTTGACAAAAATAAAACATGGTAAAATGAATTTACGTCGGAACAATGATCAGTTCAAA
>Ga0123335_1004701_pt1 | contig 17320 bp, 16 predicted proteins | sample BiotimSIPDNA_2_FD_89707 | JGI IMG/M metagenome (GOLD analysis project Ga0123335, IMG submission 89707) | Anaerobic biogas reactor microbial communites from Washington, USA - Biogas_R2 time_0 SIP DNA | ecosystem: Engineered > Bioreactor > Anaerobic > Unclassified | place: Washington, USA...
GCCGATGATGACACGAAGGCCCCAGTCGCGGACTGACTGTGCGCCCCATTTTTCAAAGCGTTTGCTCGAGGTGGGCATGAACGAGACCAGCCGGTAGCCTTCTTGTTCAGAGAGGACGATCGGTCCGGCGTGGATCAGGACATCGTAAGGCTTAAGTATGGATGGCATCGGGAGCTGTTCATCGAAGACGGCGCGCTGGAACTTGGACCGGCAGGTGAAGGCCGGGCCGGAAATCGTGACCTGGTCGCCGATGCGAAGCGGTTCGAGCTGTTCGCGGCTCATGGGAGCTGTCAGGTGGAACTGGGCCATGTCAACGTCCTCCAAACCAGTCGGGGTCCTGCAGCTGTGTGCAGGTATTGTCGGCGGCGATCCGGCAGGTCCCGCGCCGGGCCACGAAGCAGTTGGTGCTGATGGCCACAGCGATACCGGCGATGTGTGTGTAGGCGTATTCGACGTGCACGCCGATCACCGAAGTGCTGCCGCCGGCGCCCATCGTTCCGATGCCGAGCTCGTTGATGGCCCCATACAGCTCGTCTTCCAGCTGACGGAAGCCGCTTTCCGGGTGGTGGCTGCCGATCAGGCGCAGGCAAGCGGCTTCCTTGGCCAGCGTCGCCGCCATGTTGGCGGTGCCGCCGATGCCGACGCCCAGGATGGAGGGCGGGCAGACGGCGCCGGCGCGGCAAGCCACGATATAGGCGTCGACGATAAATTTTTTGATGCCAGCCAAACCGTCCGCGAAAGCGACCATGGTGGACTGGGTACCGCCAAACACTTCTGAGCCGCCGCCCTTGGCCACGTAGGTGATCTGGAGCGCGTCACCGGGCACAAACCGGTACTCGAACCAGGGGATGTTCATGCCGATGTTGTTGCCCGGATCATATCCTGTCAAAGGGTGCTTCATGGTGCGGCGCAGGTAGCCGGCGTCGGAGGCGCGTGCGACCGCTTCACGGGCCAGCTGCTCGAGCGCCAGGATACCGCCCTCGAGCACGGCCTCGTTGCCGATCTTGATGAAAAACAGCGGCCAGCCGGTATCCGGGCAGGCCGGCACGCGGCGTTCGCGCGACAGCTGCAGGCTTTTTAGCGTCTGCGAGAGCCCTTCCCGCGAAGAGGCGCTCGTCTCGCTGTCGCGCGCCTTTTCCAAAGCCGCCTGGACATCCGGGCTGATATCGGTCGCGCCCCTTGCGATGGCCAGGTCGAGCGCCTGGGCGATCGTTGTTTTCCGGATCATGGGCGTGCTCCTTCGTCATTCTGGGTGATAAACTGCTGCCGGATGGTATCGACGGTCTTTCGCACCAGCAGGGCGCCGCCTTCATGGCCGGTGTAGCCGCTGAAAACATACGCGCTGTAATGGCTGCCGCGCTCTGCCTTTTCCGTGGGCAGATAGCGCCCGGCATCGCAGGCCAGCTGGATCAGGAAGGTCTGGGCCGCTTCGCTTTGGGCCCGGATCTGGTTGCCGAAATCCAGGAACAGCTCAAACGGATTGGTGGCGAAAGCGATGTCGCCCAGCCGGGCCACATGGATTTCGGCCGTAAAGAACATGCGCTGCTGCTGCTCCTCGAAGCGTTCGAGGATGCCGCTGTACAAGCGCAGCGCCGCCATGTCCCTGGCATCGAAGGTCTGCTTGCCGCTTTGCGCGATGTAATCGGCCAGTTTTTGCCGGGCCGCGTCCCGTTCGGCCAGGGTGACTCGCCGGAGCGGAAAATCGACAGTCATGACCTGGTGCTTGAGGATGCCGCTATCTGCCGGAGGTGCGGCCTGGGCGGCCGGAAGCTTGTCCAGGACGACCCCGGCGATCCGCGCGCCCAGTTCTGAAGCACCTTCCAAGCCGTACATGTCCGGATCCGTGCGGCGCCGGTGCGTCAGTGAACGGCGGACAAGGTCGCGCGGGGACTGGTCGCCGGCCGCGGAACACAAACCGACGACAATAAAATCGTCGCCCAAACGGGCCTTGATCCGGTCGCGCGCCTTTCCCCAGAAATCGGACGAGATAAAGTGCTTGGATTCCACGCACTGGGACGGGCAAGCGACGTTGACCAGCACCCCCAGCGGTTTTTGGTCTTCGGTAAAGATATACAGCAGCTCAATCCCCGAATCGTTGCCGTCCTCCAGCTCGCGGAAGTTGACGGTATCCGTGCGGCCATACATCTGGGCGCTGCCGTCGTCGTAGACTGCCCGCCGGCAATGCCCGGTCACCGCCCGGCCGAACGCGGGGCTGACAGCGGCAGGCCGACGGCCTTCCCAGGCCGCGCAGATCGCGCCGCTGGCTTTTTCCGCCAAGTAGGGGAAGCAACGGTCCACCTGCCAGACATCCTCCGGGATGGTGATGTCTTCGGAAAACGCTGCCTGCGGCGGCAGGTATTTGGATGCCAGGAAATGCGGATTGACCGTTCGCCAGAAGACCGGTCCGGTATGGGTGTGGGTCGCCGAGATGACAATGCTTTCGGGGGCGAGATCCGGACAGCGCTGCCGGACCAGCTCACGCACGCGGTCGCAGAAAGCGCGGCTGACCGACGCGACATCGCAGGCGCACAGGACCAGAACCGCATCCGCCGACTGAACGGCGAAAACCTGGGCCGTGAGCGGACTTTCCACCGTTTCGGATATGCGGGTATAGACCTGCCCCTGGAGCAGGACCCGCGCGGGCGGGGTGATGTCGGTCTGACTCATGCCGATCTTGATTTTCATCGCAAACACCTCCTGATGCGTGTTGGAAATGTATCTCTACGGGATATCGATTGAACCCAGCGCCAGGTGCTGCTGGCAGCCATAGATGTCCTGGTCGCCCGGGTCGCCGCTGATGACGTTGCGCGGGATGGTAATCTTGATCGCCAAAGCCGCCGCATAGGGGATGATGCGCACCTCCGACTCGGGAACCGCATAAAGGTGGCTGATCCGCTCACACGAGATGGCCCGGGAAGCCAGGACACGGTCGAATAATGCCTGCGTTGCAAACATGACATCGAAGGTGACCTGGAGAGGCCCGGCGTTTTTCGAGCGCAGGGTTTTGGCGAGGTCATACAGGCAGGCCATCTTGGTATCCTCCCAGCTTGATTACGATGTTTTCAAAGAGGCTGTCGACGTCTTCGAGATGGTACAAACACAACCCGTAGACCGGCCCAAGCTTGATGTCGGAGGGCGAATAGGGGAACGCCAGGTTGCCGGCGGTCGACCGTCGTCCCGCAAAGTCCGTGTGCAGCAGGCGTGAACGGGCCACCGCGCAGATCGTGTTGGCGATCTCCTGCGTTTGGGCGACCGTGTCGATGACAACGCCCATCTGGCCGGCCAGGCCCGGATCCGGCTGGGCCAGGATCCCGCCGTACTTGTGCAGCTGGATGCGGTAGGTGTCCGGCAAAATCGCGGCCTGGTTGGCGGCCAGGAAAGACCGGACATCCGCAAACAGCGCATCGATCCGCTCGATGGTCATCGGGTCGTTGATGCCGGCGATGCTGATCGTGCGATAGCCGACCGGGCCGGCGCCCTCCAGCTTGTGGGTCAGCTTTACGGCAGGCAAGAAGCGGCTGCCCGACACGCGCACGGAGCGCGGGCTGATCTGCTCGTAGCGGCAGTTTTGCACATCGGCCGTCCCGTCTGGTTCGACGATCTGGTACGGATTGGCCTGTTCGTAGAGCGTGTGGGCACCGACCCGTTCGACGGTGCAGCGCCGGATCGGGTTCATCGGGGTCAGGGTGAACCCGTTTGCGTCGATCTCGCCAAGCAGGACATCCGCGGCGCTGGCCGGGTCGGCGCACAGGCAGCCGCACTCCATGATCTTGGCCATGTGGTAGGCCAGCCCGCGGTCCAGACCAGCCCGGATTGCGGGCGCGGCATAGATCGCGGTGTCGCAGGCGCGGCCGGCGATGACCAGGTCCACCCCCAGGTCGAGGGCGCGGATCAGGGGCTCGACCGACATCTGCGCGACGATGTGGCTGGCCTGGCGAACGCGGTTCGTGTCGAATGTCAGCTGGCCCAGCGGATGGATTTTACCTTGGTTATGCTTGCTGAGCACCTCTTCCGGCGTGACATCCGAGTAAATGACGGCCGTCCGGCAGCTCAGACGGTGCTCCAGGACGATTTCGGCGATAATCGAGCTAAGCCAGTCGACATGCGGCCGGGCGCCGGAACCGCCGGCCGTGCCGATGATCAAGGGGATCTTGCGGCGGATCGCCTCGGGCAGCGCCAGGGCCAGGTCGCGCTTGACCGCCTGGCGGTCGGTAAACGAGGTGCCGGAACCGAGGTAATGCGGCCCGGGATCGATCGAACCGGCGTCGACCCCGATGAAATCGGGCTGGTGCGCCAGGGCCTGTTCCCAGGCTTCCTGCGCGTAGCCGTAGCCTAAAAGACCGTTCAGAGCGACTATTTTCATGGGCGTGCCTTTCAGAAATCCAAGGTGTCGGACGATACAGCTCCAGCTTAGCAGATGGGCCATGATGAAAAAATCAAGCGGATCCAGAAAAGATTACATTTAATCCAGTTCATGTGTCCCTAAATTGGCGTATAATGAAACCAAATTACGGATAATCCAGATTGGCGGTGCCAGATGCCTGTTGTCCAATTCCTATACAGCCCGTCTGCCCGACGTAGCTTCCTGGTTGTTCCCTGGCACGCCAATTTTGGTTCGGGCGACAACCAGCGCCATATTCACCCGGTGTATCACCTGATGCTGATCCTCGGCGGGAAGGGGCGGATCGAGCGGGACCACGGCGAGCACAGCATCGAAAGCGGCGATCTGCTGATCATCAACCCCAACGCGCTGCACGTGCTGCGTGCGGACAGCAAGGCGGGACTGACTTTCTATGCGCTCAGCTTCTATTTGCTGCCACAGGATGCCTTGTCCGGTCCCGATATCGACGGGCTGAACCGCGGGGCGGTTGCGCTGGACGATCTGGCCGAACAGGCCGAAACGGCACCGCTGGAGCAGCTGTTCATGCTGAATGCTCTGGACGGAAAAACAGCATGGCCGCTGCCGGACGCGCTCAAAGCGCGCCTGATGCGCGTGATCATGGACTATGAGCCGCACTTTGCGGCTATCAACCCGTGCTATAAGCGCTTCTGGCTCGATCCGAAAACGCGTGATAAAGCGGAATTTGCCCGTCTCACCCACCAGATGCTGACCGAGTGGCTGCATCTGCTCGATCAGGCGGGAAACGAGGCAGGTACACCTGACGATGTTCTGCTGGCCAGGATCTGCAGCACCCTCGACGGCATGATCCACGGCCGCTACAGCCATCGGGCCGTCAAAGCGCAGCTCAATTACAACCCGGTTTACCTGGCCGGCTATTTCAAGGAAAAGACCGGCTTGTCACCGCGGGCGTATGTCGACCGGCAAAAAATCAGGCAGGCGTGCAGCGACTTGCACCAGACAGGCGACAGCGTCGAAGCCATCGCGGCGCGTCTGGGCTACAGTTCGGCCGGACACTTTTGCGCCAATTTCAAAAAAGCCATGCTGATGACCCCGTCGCAATACCGGGAGGCGACGCAGCAATGACCAGCAGACCAAAGCCGGATCCAAGGCAGATCGAGGAGACGCATATGAATCAAAACAGATCAACCAGCCCTGAACAAGATCGTCCGGAACAGCTTTTCGAGGCCAGCTGCCCGTCGCTGCGTATCGTCCCCCTGCGCGCTGCCCTGGACCTGGCTGAGCAGGCGGCGGCCTGGTTCCATGCGGTCTGGGGCATTCCCCTGGCGCTGTACCAGGCGAGTATTCTGGCTTGCCAACAGAACCCGGCCGGCATCCCGCAGTGGTACGTGGTCCTGGATCCGCACGGGATGATCGTCGCCGGGCTCGGCCTGATCGACAACGATTTTCACAAGCGCCCCGATCTGACCCCGAATGTCTGTGCCGTCTTCGTGACGGAAGCGCTGCGCGGCCAGGGCATCGCGCGGGCCATGCTCGACTATGTCCGCCGGGACGCCCGCCGCCTGGGGCACCAGAAGCTGTATCTGCTGACCGACCACACCCAGTTCTATGAAAAATGCGGCTGGCAGTTCCTGACGCTTGTCGAGGAGACGGGCGGCGGCCAGGCCCGCCTGTACTGGGCAGACGCGATGATATGAATGTTTCTTTTTCAATCGAAACTAAGTCGGAAAAACGACTAAGTTTCGATTGAAAATTGATAATAAGCGTCATGTCGCTTACAATGTAATCGATAGTAAGCCGGAATCACGACATAATTTCGAATAGAGGCAAACGATGGTCATTAAGCGCGACAGGTATCTGAACCAGCTCATCAGCAGACAGGGCAACGGATTGATTAAAATCATTACCGGCGTGAGACGATGCGGGAAGAGTTTTCTTTTGTTTCGCATTTTTTGTGATTATCTAAAATCCGTCGGTGTGAAAGAGGAACAAATCATATCCGTTACGCTTGACGATGATATCAATGCGACGTACAGAGAACCGAAAGAACTGTCTGCTTACATCCGTTCCAGAATTGTTGACGCAGGCAAGACCTATTATGTCTTGCTCGATGAGGTGCAGTACGCCATATCCAGGGAGGAACTCACCAATCGCGATGCGCCCGTCAGGCTCTACGGCGTCCTGAACGGACTGCTTCGTATGAATCATGTTGATGTTTATGTGACTGGCAGCAACTCCAAAATGCTCTCGAAAGATGTCATGACCGAATTCAGGGGGCGCGGCGATGTTGTCGAGCTTTATCCCTTGACCTTCAAGGAATATTTTGACCATGTCGGCGGAGAAAAATCTGAAGCCTTTGAGGATTATGCCTTATACGGCGGAATGCCTCTGGTGCTGGGCAAGAAAACCGACGACGAAAAGTACCTGTATCTGTCTCAGCTCTTTGAGGAGGTCTATTTCAAGGACATCATCGAACGGTACAAGATCGAGCTTCCTGATGTACTCTCTGAACTTACCAGCGACCTGTGCTCCTCGGTGGGGTCGCTTACGAACGCCACAAAAATTGCCAACACGCTTGGCAGCGTCAAGGGTGTCAAGGTGAGTAGCGAGACCATAGCGGCCTACCTTGAATATTTATCTGAGTCATTTTTGTTCAAGTGCGCAAGACGATATGACGTCAAGGGGAAGAGATATTTCGAGTATCCCGCTAAGTATTACTGCGTGGACATCGGGCTCAGGAATATCAGACTGAATCTGCGTCAGCAAGAAGAAACGCACATCATGGAGAACATCGTTTATAATGAGCTGGCCGCGCGAGGATGCTCCGTTGATGTGGGTGTCGTCAAGATCGAGGAAACTGGTAAGGATGGGAAGCGGCATCAAAGATCCTGTGAGATTGATTTTATCGTCAACCGGGGCGCAAAAAAGGTCTATATCCAATCCGCGCTTAATATGTCTGATGAGGGTAAGTCCCGACAGGAACTACGCCCGCTTCTAGCCGTGAATGATTTCTTTAAGAAGATCATCATTTCAAAAACCTCGATGAAGCCTTGGACAGACGAGATGGGGATTGTACGGCTGGGATTAATTGATTTTCTTCTGAACAAAGACAGTCTGGACCTATAGGCATAACCAGCAGGACAACGGTGTTCACGAAGTGACACGAGAGCAGGAGCCATTACAGCATCTGCTGTCTTGCGCGTGCGGTCGCCTCTCGGATGAAAGCGGTTTTTGCCTGTGTATACCCGTCCCGGTCATGTTCAAACCGCTGCAGCAGACTCGCTTTGAGCGTGGCGTATTCCGCAGCCGTTTCGGGGTGGGCGATCAGGTAATCCCGAAAAACCGGTTCGTCCCAATCACCGGGGTAACGCACGTGGATATGGTACACCTGTTCCGCAAAGCCATCGGGCAGGTAGCCCTTTAAGAACATCAGGTGCGGCGCGGGAGTCGGCAGCGTCAGCGCCGCTTCATCAAGGCAGATATACGGCGGCACCGGAAAGCGGGCCATCAGCGTGCCGATGTCGGTGCCTGGATTGATTTCAAGCAGCATATCGATGGTCGGTTTGGCCGATAGCCCTGGCACGGCCGTGCTGCCGATATGGCTGATGCGATGAATGTCATCAGGACCGATCAGGCGCTCCAGGTTCGCTTTCTCCGCCGCATACCATTCCGGCCAGGCGGGATTGTATGGACGGATCAGAACAGGGTAGATGCGTTTGCGGCGTGCGTCTTCGGATTCAAAACGGATATTGTCCACATGTTTTTCAAACAATGCCAGCGTGATCCGGCCGCCGCTTTGCTGCCGTGTTTCGCCGGTGTCCAGATAGCCTGCCTTTTCGTAGCAGCGGCGGTTCGCGATCTGGTCAACGGGGAAGTCCAGCGTCCAGCGCGAGGCGTCGGGAAATTGGGCTTCGCAAAGCAAAATGGCCCGCCTGGCGATGCCTTTGTTCTGCCATGCCGGGCGAATAAAAATCCGGGCCAGGTAACAGGTGCCGGGCTGCCCGTTCTGCTCCCAGGCGGCCATTCCGCCGACGGGTTCGCCGTCCGCAAGGATCAGAAACACCTTGCAGGCCGGCCGTTCCAGCCAGCGCATGATCTCGTCTGTTCCGCGCAGGTAGGGTGAGCCGGCGTCATGGTATTGATCGTACAGCCGCTTGAAGGCCTCTTTTTGCATCGCGACCAGGTTTGCCGCATGCGCGGCGGTTGCACTTTGCAAGGTCACATTGATTTGAGCGTTCATAACGAGCTCCTTTTAACGGACGGCAAACGGCAGGGGTCAGACAACCCGATTACATGCGGGCTGCGTGCTTGAATTCTGCCACAAACTGGTTCCCGCAGCGGGCGAGCTCACCCAGCACCCGGTTGACGCCGTCGTCATGCCGAAACCAGTTGCCGCGTGTGATGCCGTAGACATCAACGGGAACAACTTGTATTTCCGCTTCGGGAAAAGCCAGCTGATAACAGATCAGGCAGCGGCGGGCGTGGAAGGATTTGCAAACCACGAGGGCTGTGCGGATATTCAAGCCATGTTCATCGACCGCTTTCCGGGACAAAGTCGCGTTCTCCTTGGTGAAGCCCGACTGATCCTCCCCGATGATGGCGGACGGCGGCACGCCGTTTTTGAGCAGGACATCCGTATAGAACGCGCAGTCTGTCGCGTAGTCATCGCTGTAAAGTTCCGCCTTTCGTTTCACGCCGTTGAATTTGCCGGTTTTAATGCTTACGCCGCCAGAGGGCAGGATCAGGGGCGCGTACCCGTCGGCATACAGCTCAGCCGCTTTTTCCGGGACCGCAGGATCGCTGCCGCCCGGCAACAGCATCACGTCGGCTTGACGGGGTGTATCCGATACAAAAATGAACGATGTGATGTCCTCGATGATGCGCTTGTTCATACCGGTACCTCGCGATAACATGCATGCAACTGACATCGTTGCGTGTTTATCATTGTACACCTCCAAGCAACGTTTTTACGGTACAGGCTATCCTGTGGTATCCTGTAGGCAGCACAAACCGATGATCTTACTGGTGCACAGAGGTGTCATCTTCATGTCAGATCCGTCAGATAACATCAGCTATTACGATCAGAACGCGGCTTCTTTCATCAGCGGCACCCGTGATGCGGACATGTCTTTCCTGCAGAACCGGTTTCTGGACCGTGTCCGGCCGGGCGGCCTGGTGCTCGACCTCGGATGTGGATCGGGTCGGGACAGCCGGGTTTTTCTTGAGAAGGGCTACGACGTTACTGCGGTCGATGCCTCGCGCGAACTAATCCGGCATTGCCGAACCTTCCTGGGCGACCGGGCGATCCAGGCGACGTTTGAGTCTTTCGGCAGCCCGGTTTGCTTTGACGGAATCTGGGCCTGCGCCTCCTTGATCCATGTTAGCCGCGAACACTTGCCGGATATCCTGCGCAAATACGTGGCCATGCTGCACCCCGGAGGTGTTTTCTTCATGTCCTTCAAGTTGCGGCCGTCCGATTACTGCGCTCATGGCCGTAGTTTTACCTGTTTCACGCAGCCGCAGCTGGATACCTTGCTCCGCCAGGCAGACGGCTTTGCCGAGATCGAATATATCGAGACAATGGATGTCCGGCCGGGCCGCGAAGCTGAAAAATGGCTCAGCGCCATCGGCCGCAAGGCAGCAGGATGACACGGGCGGTCACCTGGCATCTGCTCGGGCACCTGCCGGAAGTCGACGACGACTGTCTGGGCATCGACATGCTGGTTTCGTTTATCAAGCTGTCCGGTGTGCGTGCCGTCGAGCCGCTCCTGATCGAAGCCAGGCGACGGTGCATTCCAGTCCGGGTTCTGACCAGTACATACATGAACATCACCGATCCGGCGGCCTTGCTGGCCTTGTACGACCTGCTGGGCCATGGCAGCATCCGCCTTTATAACGGACCGGCACCCAGTTTTCACCCCAAGGCCTATTTTTTTCGATTCAAACATAAACCCGACTGCGTCTTTGTCGGCAGCTCCAATCTTTCCGAATCAGCTTTGAAACAGGGTGTCGAATGGAACTGCCAGATCGATACGGCAGCCGATCCGGCCGCTTACCGGGCCTATGCGGAAACCTTCGAGCGCCTTTTCGCGTACGAATCGTATCGGCTCGACCACGAGACCATCGTCGCCTACCGCCAGCAGCACACCAGCCAGGATGGAACCGCACGCGGTTTTGAGCTTAACGGCCACTATCGCGCCCACCAGAGGCCGATACCGGACAAATCTGGCGCATCGTCGGAAAAGATCCATCCCAACGACGCCCAGACTGAGGCCCTGATCGAACTGAAACGGACCCGGCAGGCCGGCAACGACAAGGCGATCGTGGTGGCGGCGACCGGTGTCGGCAAGACGTATCTGGCCGCCCTGGACGCCCTAGCCTATCCGACCGTTCTGTTTGTCGCCCATCGGGAAGAGATCCTGAACCAGGCCTGGCAGACCTTTGCCCGCCTCAGAGAATCCGAAGACCTGGGCCGTCTGTTCGCCGGCCTGTCGGAGACCAATCGGCCGGTGCTGTTCGCTTCGGTCCAGTCCCTGTCCCGGACTGAAGTCTTGCAGCACTTTGACCGCAACGCCTTTTCATACATCATTGTCGACGAGTTCCACCACGCGAGCGCCGCCAGCTACCAGAAAATCCTCGATTATTTTCAACCCGAGTTTCTCCTTGGCCTGACCGCGACACCGCACCGGCTGGACAAGAAGAACATCTTCGCGATCTGCGATTTCAACCTGGTCTATGAGGCCGACCTGTTTGCCGCGATCAACCGAGGCTGGCTCTGCCCTTTCCATTACCTGGGCATCTTTGACGATACGGTCGACTACAGCCGGATCAGCTGGCGCAACGGCGCCTACGCGGAACAGGAGCTGGAGGGCGCCCTGTCCGTCAATGAACGGGCCAATCTCGTTTTCCGGCACTACCAGGCCCACAAGCGGCGGCGAACCCTCGCTTTTTGCTCGTCGATCGCCCATGCCGACTTCATGGCCGGGGCCTTCAGCCGGCTGGGTGTTGCCTGCGCCTGCGTACACAGCGACAGCCAATCTCCCTGGTATCGGGAACGCTCGCTGGCGCTGACGCAACTGGGAAGCGGTGCGCTCGAGGTGATCTTTTCCGTCGATATGCTGCAGGAGGGCGTGGATGTCCCCCAGGTCGATCTGCTCTTATTTCTGCGCCCGACGGAATCGGCGACCGTTTTTTTGCAGCAGCTGGGCCGCGGGCTGCGCCGGGCGGAAGGCAAGCGCAACCTCAAGGTGCTCGATTTCATCGGCAATTACAAAAAGGTCGACCTGATTCCCTTTCTGTTCAGCCGCCAGCCGATTAGGGCGGCGGCCCGAGCCGTGCAAAGCCTGCTCGTCGATCCGGTCCTGCCCGACGGCTGTAACGTCCACTTCGACTTGCGTACAGTCGATCTGATCGCACGCATCCTGCAGAGCAAAATCCGGCTGCAGGACCGGATCAGGACGGTTTTCGACGACTGCCGGACCGCTTTGCAGCATGTACCGAGCCGCGTCGCGTTCTATCAGGACCTGGAAAACAGCCGTTACCTCGAACTCAAGGCCCATCCGCGGGACAACCCCTTCCGCGACTACAATGCCTTTCTGCACGTGGTCAGCCCCGAGACGCTGCCGCCGGGTTACCTGGATGCGCCTGCGCACAAGCTGGTCCGCACGATCGAGACTACCAGCATGTCCGCTCTGTACAAGATCCCCTGCATCCAGGCTTTTATCCGGGACGGTGCCATCCGGCGCGTCGCGTCGCGCGCAGACCTGATTCGTTCATTCCAGCAGTTTTACCGCAGCGAGCGCCACGCGCACGAGCTGCTGGCCTGGAAAAGCCGGCGTGACTACCGCAATTGGCAGCCGGACGACTATTTTGCCCTGGCCAAGAGCAACCCGGTCCATTTCCTGACCCGGACACATCCGGATGTCTTTGCTTTTGATCCGGGAACCGAAACCTTTCGGATCGTCCTCGATCTGGGATCCTTCTCGGACCACCCGTATTTCCTGCGTGATATCCAGGACGCCCTGGACTTCAGACGCAATGAGTTTATCGATTTGCGGCTGGACAACGAATCATCATGACAATGCAGTATCGACCTTTGCCGATCGGAACCTGAAAGAGAGAACATACAGATGCACGACCCCCTGACCTACGCTGACTTGATCGAAAAAATCACCGCCTGGGCAAAAGAGCTTCCCGCGATCCGGGCCCTCGTGATCATCGGGTCGCGGGCGCGAACAACGGTTCAAGCTGACCAGTATTCAGATTTGGACCTGTTGGTCGTGGCCGATGAGACGGAACCCTTTTTCCAATCTGCCGCATGGATCGGGGCGATCGGTTCGCACTGGCTCTGGTTTGACGAACCAACGCCGATTGGCACCCTGGAGCGTCGGGTTTTGTTCGATCAGGCGCTGGATGTCGATTTTGCCTTTGTCACAAGCGGGGATCTGGAGCAGATCCTGGCAACGGAAGCGGTATCAATCCTGCAGCGCGGCTACCGCGTCCTGGTCGACAAAATCGAGCTGACCGGGAAACTGGCCAAAATTCCACCGGCGAAACCAGTTGTCCGGCCGCTGACGGAAGAGACGTTTGCCAACACCGTCAAAGACTTCTGGTACCACGCTGTCTGGTGCGGTAAAAAGCTCCTGCGCGGCGAAACATGGATGGCCAAATCCTGCCTGGACGGCTACATGAAGCGGCGATTGCTGCTGCTGGTCGAGAGCCAGGCCCATGCCAGGCATGGCTGGGATTACGACACCTGGTTTGACGGGCGTTTTTTTGACACTTGGGCGGATCCTGACATCCGGGCCGGGATCCGAACAACGTTCGCCCATTACGACAAAAATGACATCGCACGCGCGCTTTTCGCGACCATGGACCTGTTCAGGGCCGTTGCCCGGGAGACTGCCGAACGGCTGTCGTTCGCCTACCCGTACCGGGAGGACCAGGCGACGACCGAATGGGTGAAGCAGCACCTCCAGCGTCTCGGCTGATCGATCCGCAATCATATTGACAATCATCTATATCCGCGTTATGATCATATAGAAAACCATCTATATGATTGGAGATGCGACGATGCTTGCCTATTGTGACAGTGTCCTGCTGTTTAAAGCCCTATCCGATGAGACCCGTCTTAGGATTGTTGACATGCTGTCCTGCCAGGAGCTGTGCGCCTGTTCGATCCTGGAAGCGTTCGAAATCAGCCAGCCGACCTTGTCCTATCACATGAAAATCCTGACCGAATGCGGCCTGGTCCAGGCGCGTAAAGACGGATCCTGGACGCGCTACACACTCAACCAGGAGTTGTTCGCGTCGCTCAGGCAGTTCCTGGCCCTGATCACGACCGACAAAGACGACTGCATCTGCAAGGAGTAGCGCATGAGTATCCTATCTGCCGTTTTCGGCTGGCTGAACGACCAGTTGCTCAAAATGACCTGGCTCCATGACCTGGTCCGGCTACTGGTCGAAAAGGTCTTCGGCTTGCCGTTATCCGGCCGGATCGGCGGCAGCATCCATTTCTTTCTCTATGACACGATCAAGATCTTCATCCTGCTGTCGGTCCTGATTTTCACCATCTCATATATCCAGAGCTTTTTTCCGCCAGAACGCACCCGACGTATTTTGGGCCGCTTCAACGGCGTCTGGGCCAACCTGCTTGGCGCGCTGCTGGGTACGGTGACGCCTTTTTGCTCTTGTTCGTCGATCCCGCTGTTCATCGGCTTCACCAGCGCCGGCCTGCCGATCGGGGTCACCTTTTCCTTTTTGATTTCCTCGCCCTTGGTGGACTTGGCCTCAGTCCTGCTCCTGGCCAGCATTTTCAACTGGCGGATTGCTATCGCCTATGTCGTGGTCGGATTGATCCTGGCCGTGCTCGGCGGCACATTGATCAGCAAGCTGAAACTGGAAAAGCATGTCGAACCTTTTGTTTTCGCCAACAAGCTGGTCGAGGCGGACGGCCCCGAATTGACCCGGCGCGACCGACTGCTCTTTGCCCGCGACCAGGTCAAGGAGATCATCCAAAAGGTCTGGCTGTATGTCCTGATCGGGGTCGGCATCGGGGCAGCGATCCATAACTGGATCCCGGAAAGCCTGATCACGGCGGTTCTGGGCCAGCAGAACCTCTTCTCGGTCCTGATTGCGACGGTCGTTGGGGTGCCAATGTACGCCGATATCTTCGGCACCTTGCCGATCGCCGAGGCGCTGGTCGCCAAGGGTGTCGGCATCGGAACCGTGCTGTCCTTCATGATGGCCGTCACGGCGCTGTCGCTGCCCTCGCTGATCCTGCTTAAAAAAGTGGTCAAAACGAAACTGCTGGTGGTCTTTGCCGTCATCGTGATCATCGGTATCCTGATCATCGGCTATGCTTTCAACGCCTTCGGCTTCTGGTTTATATAAGTGAGAGGTGATGTGTCTATGGCCAAACCTGTCATTCACAAGGAACGCTGTGCCGCCCAGCCGCAAATCTGTCCGCCGCTCAAGGCATGCCCGGTCCGGGCGATCGCCTATCAGGAAGACGATGACGAGCCGCTGGGCGGCCGCATCGTCATCGACCTGGACACCTGCGAAGGCTGCGGCCGTTGCGTGACGATCTGCTGCGGGTCTTGCATCGAATGGGTCGAGGAGCTTTGTGTATGAGCGAAGACGTGAAAAAAAACGCCGGCATCAGCTTATTCGAAAAGTACCTGTCCATTTGGGTGATCCTTTGCATGGCGGCCGGCATCCTGATCGGCCGCTATCTGCCGGCGATCCCCGAATTCCTTGGCCGTTTCACCTACGCGGAAGTCTCCGTCCCGATCGCCATCCTGATCTGGCTGATGATCTACCCGATGATGATGAAGGTCGATTTCGCCAGCATCCGTTCCATCGGCAAGAACCCGAAGGGCCTCTACGTGACCTGGGTGACCAACTGGCTGATCAAGCCCTTCACGATGTACGCCATCGCTGCCTTTTTCTTTCTGGTCGCTTTCAAAACGTGGATTCCGGCCGACCTGGGACACAGCTACCTGGCCGGTGCAATCCTTTTAGGCGCCGCCCCCTGCACCGCGATGGTTTTCGTCTGGAGCTACCTGACCCGCGGCAACGCAGCCTACACGGTCGTCCAGGTGGCCACCAACGACCTGATCATCCTGGTCGCTTTCACCCCGATCGTCGCCCTGCTGCTGGGGATCAGCGGCTTTGAGATTCCCTGGACAACGTTGCTGCTTTCGGTGGTGCTGTTTGTCGTCATCCCGCTGGCCGGCGGCGCCCTGACCCGGGTCCATGTGATCAGGCGAAGGGGGATGGATTATTTCCAGGACGCGTTCCTGCCCCGGTTCAAGCACATCACGGTCGGCGGACTGCTGCTGACGCTGGTGATCATCTTCTCCTTCCAGGGGGATGTCATCTTACAAAATCCGTTCCACATCCTCCTGATCGCCATCCCGCTGACGCTCCAGACCTTCCTGATCTTTTTCGTCGCCTACCTGGCGGCAAAAAAACTGAAGCTTTTCCACTGCATCGCCGCGCCGGCCGGCATGATCGGCGCATCCAATTTCTTCGAATTGTCCGTGGCGGTCGCCATCTCGCTGTTCGGCCCCACATCCCCCGTCGCCCTGGCCACCATCGTCGGCGTGCTGGTCGAAGTCCCGGTCATGCTGACCCTGGTCAAGATCGCCAACCGGACCACCCACTGGTTCCCGCCTGAAGAGGAGCTGAAAGCATGAGTGATCGAAGCCAAGCAGAACGAAAGCGCATTGTTATCGTCGGTGCGGTCGCAGCCGGAACTTCGGCGGCAGCCAAGGCCCGGCGCAACGACGAATCCGCCGACATCGTCCTCTACGAAAGGGACGAACACATTTCCTATTCCGGCTGCGGCCTGCCTTACTACATCGGCGGCAGGGTTGCCGACCTGCAGACGCTGACGCCGCGCGACCCGGCCTTCTTCCAGGAAAAATACAACGTCACGATCAGGATCCGCCACCAGGTGCTCGGCATCGATCCGGAGAAGAAGACCCTGGTGGTGCGCGACCTGACTGACCATTCTGAATTTACCGATCATTACGACGTCCTGATCCTGGCGACCGGCGCATCCGCCGTCGTGCCGCCGATCCCCGGTGTCGACCGGCCCCATGTCTTCACGCTGCGCAACCCGCTCAGCGCCCGGGCGATCCGCGACTTTATCAAGACGCGCCGCCCGCGTAGCGCGGCGATCATCGGCAGCGGCTTCATCGGCTTGGAGATGGTCGAGAACCTGGCCCTGGCCGGCCTTAAGGTTACCCTGATCGAGAAGCTGCCCCAACTTTGCCCTTTTGTCGATCCGGACATGGCGCCATACCTCGAGCAGCACCTGGCCGAGCACCAGATCAGCGTCCTGACGGACCGCACGGTCACGGCGATCGAAGCAGACGCGGTGCACATGGCCACGGGGGAGACGGTGGCTGCGGACCTGGTCATTTTGGCGGTCGGGGTCAAGCCCAATGTCGCCTTGGCCCGCGCAGCCGGCGTCGCCCTCGGCGAAACCGGCGCCATCGCGGTCAACGAGAAGATGCAGACCAATCTGCCGGATATCTATGCCTGCGGCGACTGTGTCGAAAGCTTCTCGATCGTGGACGGGCGCAAGCTGTACCGTCCGCTGGGCTCAACCGCCAACAAGATGGGCCGGATCACCGGCGATGTGGTTACCGGCGGCAGCCTGACCTTCCGCGGCATCGCCGGAACCGGCATTTTCAAGGTTTTTGACCTGAGCGTCGCCGCCTGCGGGCTGAGCGAAGAGCAGGCGCGCCGGAGCGGCTGCGATGTGGTCGTCAGCGTCAACATCAAGCCCGATAAGCCGGAATACTATGGCGGCCGCGAGATGGTGATCAAGGCGATCGCCGATCGCAAAACCGAAAAGCTGCTCGGTGTCCAGATCATCGGCGAACAGGGGGTCGACAAGCGGATTGACGTGTTCGTGACCGCGATGACGGCCGGGCTGTCCGTCTCCGA
>Ga0123335_1004703_pt1 | contig 17309 bp, 12 predicted proteins | sample BiotimSIPDNA_2_FD_89707 | JGI IMG/M metagenome (GOLD analysis project Ga0123335, IMG submission 89707) | Anaerobic biogas reactor microbial communites from Washington, USA - Biogas_R2 time_0 SIP DNA | ecosystem: Engineered > Bioreactor > Anaerobic > Unclassified | place: Washington, USA...
AGATTAAGCCGCCCTGGGCGTTTGGGCAAAATAGACAAGGCTTTGTGGCCCGAACACCGAGCTTTAGGAGGGCTGAATACCATTCTATCTGTGTGGTTGGCATGAAATCGGGTGTTTGTAACCGTTCATATGTTTACGGTGATTATAGCACAGGTGGTGGCACAATTTCCAACACTTCTGTACGTTGCACACCATTGAATAACACATTCTTCAGGGAGAGGCGCGGTTGTTGCCTTTCCAAAGGCTTTCGATATTACATTTCAACTACGCATATTTTCAGCGCAAGCGGATTTAATCCCCGCCGTCAAGCCTTGCCAATCCGCTCACATGATGGTAATATCAGTTTGGCATCCAGCGGCTTGATGCCGGAGCGGTCTTCTCGGCCGGCCGGTGTTCAGTTGCAGGTAATTGCCATAGGTTATTGCGAAAAAACGACTATTTTCGAGGAGTGTTTGCGATGCCGCAGGGTATCATCAAGAAAATTGCCGCCGACCGCGGTTTCGGTTTTATTTCCGCCACCGGCGGAGACATCTTCTTCCATCACACGGTGGTGGCCGATGGGAAATTTGACGAATTGAAAGAAGGCCAATCGGTGACCTTTGAAGTTGAAACCGGGCCGGATGAGCGCGGGCGGGACAAAGGGCCGCGCGCGGTCTCGGTAACCCCGGTTTGAGCGAGAATATTTGCGAGCCGTGCCGAAGGGCTGCATGCTGGCCTGATGAAAATGGGGACTGGCTCCGCAATTGTTAGCGTTCGCCGGGTACTGTTCCCATTTTCATGGGGCGCGTTAGAGATTTTGCTCGAGGCGTCTTCTGCCTGCTCCTCGTCCTTGCCCTTGGCCTTTGCCTGGCCCTCGGCCCTCGTGTTCCTCGTGAATTTCTCGGCCGCCATGTTCGCCGGGAAGAAATTCTCCGTTAATTATCCCGCGTCCTCTTCCGTGCCCCTGCTCGTGTCCCTCGCCGTGTTCTCCCTCGTGGTCTCCGCCTTGCGATCGTTCGATGGGGACGAGCAGGAACAGCGTCAGGATCAAAGAACCGGCCAGTGCGAGCAGGATCAGCAGCCAAGTTTTCTTCGAGGCGATTATGTTTCTGACAAAGGCGAAGTTGACGAAAACGTGGAAGACGATCAGCGCGGTGAAGAGGTAGGCGGCCCAGAGGTGATAGTCGCCCCACTCGTGCCGCGAAAGCCCTAGGAACGTCAATCCATGTCCTCCCCGCGAGCCGGGAAGGAGGCGATAGTGGATCAATAGCCCCGTTCCCGCGAGGAAACACATCACGAAGAACAACAGGATGTCGGTGTATTTTCTTAACGAACAGAGGTTCATGTTTTTCCCAATAAAATAATGCTTCGTTATTGTGAAAGGGGGTTACGACTTCGGAACCAGCCAAATGTTTCGATACTGGACCCGGTTGCCGTGGCCTTGGAGATGGAAGGGTCGCGGCGCGGGGCCTTCGCCCTTTCGGCCCGGAGTGCCGTGTTCCAGATCGAACTTCGGGTGAATCAATACTCCGTTGTGGCGTACTTCCACCTTTGCGTCGGCAACCTTTTTGCCGTCCTTGTATCGCGGGGCGATGAACTCGACGTCGTAGGTTTGCCAGGTAAGCGGCGGGAAGCACATATTCACGTCCGGCTTGCGCAACTGGTAGAAGCCGCCGCACTCGTTGTTCTCGCCCTCCAGGCCGAACGAGTCGAGCACCTGCACCTCATAGCAGTCGTGCAGATAGAGGCCGCTGTTGCTGCGGGCTTGGCCGCGGGCCTCGGGCATGTACGACAGCCGAAACTCCAGATGCAATGTATAGTCGCCGAACTTCTGTTTCGTCTCGACCTCGGCCATTAGATTGTTGTCCTTCGACATCCTCCCGTTGAGGAAGTTATCGGCGCTGGTTCCGTCGAACAGCACGACGGCCCCCTCGGGCGGTTTGGCGCCCTCGGTCGGACTGCGGCGGACCGTGCGCTTTAACTTCAACTCGAGCTTGCCGTCTTTGCCGGCGATGGTCATTTCGGAACCGTCGATTTGGCCCGCCATGTCTTGTCCGGTGAGCTTTGTGCTCTTGTCTAATCGTTTGGTCAGTGCAATGTATTGTTCTCCGGTCAGTGAAAAACGCGGTTCGCCGCGTTTCCAGCCATCGCCGGGCAGGCCGCCCTTGTATACCACCACATCGAACTGCCCGTTGCCGAGGGCGATTACCTGAGCGCCGACCTTGACCTTCTCGCCGTCGGACCACGTTCCCTCGCCGACGTATTCTCCTTGGACGGCAAAATCGGGGTCTTTGGCGGCTTCCGTCGGATCGGTGATTTCCCGGGGGCGTTCGGCGGCACAGGCGAATCCGCAGGCAACGAGTGAAAAAGCCAGTAACAACAATGTGCGAGTCATGAGTTGGTCCTTTATCCACGGGGGGGGGGAAGGAATATAAGCAGTTTAAGCAATTTTGACCGCATGGCTGGACAAAATCAATAGGGTGGCAAATTCCATCAGTAATGAGACGCCAGGAAAAACCGGCGGAATAGTTTGCGCACTCCCCCTGGTTTCGCCCTCCGCGGTTTAACCGAAAACTTCCCGCAGGCCCGAACACCGATTTGACCGATGAGAAGAAGGAGGCAATTGCGCAGCGACCGCATACGCGCGTCGCAAAACCGTCAGTTTAAGGTGGCAAGCATGTTGAAATTGTCATTTTCATTGTTTCTCGGGGCATTCATCGTTGCCGGCTCGGTGCTCTGCTCCCCCGCGACAGCTCAAACCATCCCCGAATATTCCGCCAGCAGCGTTATTCAGTTGGCTCCCATCGGTTCGTCGGAAAAGACGCCGGTGATTTCCAGCCTGGCGCTCGATCCGACGGGGAGACTATTGTCGGCCGTCGGCGACGATCACATAGTGCGTCTGTTCGACGTGCAAACCGGTCGGCTGCTGCACCGTTTCGACTCGCACGTCGATTGGGTCCATTCGTCGGTCTTCCGGCCGGACGGGCGGATATTGGCCACCTCCGGTGCGGACGGCTGCATCAGGTTATGGACGATGGAATCCGAATATCGGCCGCAGATCGTGGGCAAGCAGCTTCCGGTGATTTTTTCGCTTGCGTTCAGTCCCAACGGGCGGATGTTGGCGGCGGCCGGATTCGACGACAAAGTCTGGTTGTTCGACAGCGAGCGGGGGCGTTTGGCGCGCGAGTTGGACGCGCCCGGCCGCGATATTCGCGCGTTGAGTTTCTCGCCCGACGGAACCCGACTGGCCGCGGCGGGACGTTCGGGATTGCTTCGCGTTTGGGAGGCTGCAAGCGGCCGTCAGATCAGCGACGCGAAAATCTCCGCGCGGAGGATATGGGCATTGCAGTATTCGCCCGACGGAAAGCGGCTGGCCGCCGCCGGCGAGGATCGGAGCGTGTATTTATTGGACGCCGCGACGGGCGAAACCTCGGCCGTTTTGTCCGAACGGCCCGGCATCGTGCTAACCCTATGCTTTTGCGGCCCGGACAAGCTCGCCACGGCCGGCAGCAGCAACGTCATCCGCCTCTGGGATTTAAGCACGCACAATGAGTTATACCGACTGGTCGGTCACACGGGATCGATCACGACGTTGGGTTTCGAGACCGGCTCGAAGACGCTGATATCCGGCGGATACGATACCACGGTCCGCCTGTGGAACTTGACCAATCGAGACGTGGAGCATGTGACGAGGCGTTAGCATTCTGCAAGTTGCACGGCCCGGCGGCAAACAATTGTCGTTCGCGGTACGGAACCGGGTAGTAAATTTTAACAGACGGATCGGCGCGCGGCCGCGAACGGCCGCGACATGAATCATATCGACACGGAGGTTGACGTGGGTCTGCTACGCAAATTTCATTGGAAGCACGGGATTCCCCAACCGCGCAAAAACAAACAGTCTCGGCCCGTCGGTTCTTCGTGGCGGCAATGCCGCATCGAGCAAATCGAGGCCCGGCATCTGTTGTCGGTTTCCCCGCTGCCGATACAGATCGGGGCGGTGTATTTCGAGGATTCCAGCCCTTCGGATCAAGTCGGCGATCTGTTTGAAATCACCTTTAACGGGGGCGCGTCGGGCACGCAACTGACCGAACTGCGGATCGACACCGACAAACTGGGCGACGGCTTGAGTCTTGGAGACGTGTTTTTCCACACCGCCCCCGGCGGGCCGGGCGTTTATGAATACTTCCCGTTTGCCGTTCTCGGCAGCGACGGCATCGACTCGGTAACCGCACAGGTCGAAAACGGCGGCACTCTGCTGGTTCTTGCCTTCGAGGGATTCGACGCCGGAGAAAAGCTCATTTTCAGCATCGACGTCGACGAGATGGGGATGTTCACGGCGAACGCGGTCGCCGAAGGAGCGGAACTCGAAGGTTCGGTTCTATCGGGTGTTTTCAAGGCGCCGCATTACAGTGTTGCCGCGGGCGAGGCCGTATTTTTCGACAAATTCGATGCCGCTCTGGCCGACTCGGGACTTGACCTGCCGGACGACGACTTCGATCCGCCCAGCCCCTTCATGCCCGAGGGCGCATCGCCGGGACCGGTCTATACGGCCGGCGCCATTTTCGCCTTGCAACAGGAACCGTTGCCGATCACCCTTTCCGGCACGGTGTTCGAGGATTTCAACATCGACAATCAGCGTCAAACCGGCGAGCCTGGCATAGCCGGCGTTCAACTTACGTTATATGTGCTCGACGGTGAAACATACATTTCCACCGGCATGACCGCGACGACAGACGCCACGGGGAACTATGAGTTCACGGGCCTTTTGCCCGGCACTTACCGCGTGGTCGAGACGCAGCCGAGCGGCTACCTGAGCGTCGGCGCGACGGCCGGCACGGTCGCCGGCGCTACGCGCGGGGTGGTTTTCGGCACGGACGTTCTCGGCGAAATTACGCTGCTTGGCGGCGAAGACAGCGTTCGCAACGACTTCGCCGAAACCAAGCCGGCCTCGATCAGCGGGCACGTCTACCACGATGCCAACAACAACGGACGCATGGACCCCGGCGAATTCAGCATCGCGGACGCGCAGGTTACGCTCTTCGTGCAATCCGGAGGGATGTCGATTGGCATCGGCACGACGACGGTCACCGACGCGAACGGATATTACGAGTTTACCGGTCTCATGCCCGGCCGGTTCTCGCTGGTCGAGACGCAGCCGGACGGATACCTTGACGGCCTCGACGCGGCGGGTTCCGCCGGCGGCACGGCCCACAACCCCGGCGATATGATCGACGGCGTCATTCTGGCCGGGGGCCAGGCGGGCATAAACTACGACTTCGGAGAACTGCTGCCCGCCTCGATCGGCGGCCGAGTCTTCGCCGACATGAACGGAAACGGCGCATTCGACGCCGGCGAACCGCTATTAACGAACGTTACCATATTCTTACTTGACGAGTCGGGCCGGCGCATCGATTCGATGCAAACCGACGCCAACGGGAAATACCTGTTCTCGGGCCTTAACCCCGGCGTCTACGGCGTCGAGGAGATGCAACCGCCGGCTTATCTCGACAGCGGCGAGCGCGTCGGCACGGCTGGCGGCAAAATCGCCGCGAACGACAAAATCCGCGGGGCCAATCTTGGCTCGGGCGTGGCCGGGTTGAGCTACGACTTTTGGGAAATCGTGCCCGCCGAAATTTCCGGCTACGTCTTTCAAGACGGGCCGGCGATCGTGCTCAAGGAAGGCGACCCGCCGCCGAACATACCCGCGCTGCGCGACGGCGTATTCACGCCCGACGATACACCGCTTGCCGGCGTAACGTTGTATCTTTGCGACGCCACCGGAGTGCCGTTGCTCGATTACGGCGGATCGCCCATAACCACCACGACCGATGCAAACGGCTATTATGAGTTCACGATGCTCTACCCGGGTATTTACTCGGTCGTGCAGGCGCAACCCGAGGGCTATATCCAGGGCATCGACACCGCCGGCAGCCTGGGCGGACTGGTCGTCAACGAATACGCAACGGTCGATCCGGCCGTGTTGAACATGCTTGCGGTTGATCCCGATGGGAGTTCGATCGTGATGATTTCGCTGGAAGCCGGCGAAATGGGGGTGGAGTACAATTTCAGCGTGGTGCTGGTCGAGCACCAACCGCCGGACAATCCCCCGCCGCCCAATCCCCCGCCGTACGTTCCGCCGCCGCGTTACACGCCGTTCGCGCCGCCGCCGGCGCTTTTGCCTTTCGGCGAGTATCATCCGGTGGGCAGTCCGTACTACATCGCGCCCGGTCCGCTGAAACAATTGATCTTCGGCGGCGGCGGAGGGCCGGGCGGTTATACGTGGCACCTGAGCATTATCGACGCCGGGTATCCGCGCGGCGAGGCGCCGGCCGACGCCTTTGTGCAGATTTCGCACAGCCCCTATTTCGATCCGATCTCATGGACCGGCGCAAAACTGGACCACTCGCTGTGGATGCTCGACGACGCGAACGGCGCGGAGACCGCGCAGTTCCACTTCGGCATGGCCGGGGCGATTCCCGTTGTCGGCGATTGGAACGGCAGCGGCACGAGCAAGATCGGCGCGTTCCTCGACGGCGTCTGGTTCCTCGACCTGAACGGAAACGGAATCTGGGATGCCGGCGACCTGTGGGTGAAACTCGGCGGCGAAGGAGACCAACCGGTAACCGGCGATTGGAACGGCGACGGCAAGACCGACATCGGCATCTTCGGCCCGGTGTGGGTTGGCGATTCGCGGGCGATTTCGGTTGAGCCGGGTTTGCCCACCGCGCAGAACCCGCCCAAGGCGCGGCCGAAGAACGTGCCGCCCGACCCGGCCGACGCCGCCATCGGCTGGCGAACGATGAAGCCCGGCCACAACGGCCGGATACGCTCGGACCTGATCGATCACGTATTCGAGTTCGGCCGGAAAGGCGACGTGGCCGTGTCCGGCGATTGGAACGGCGACGGAATCCATTCGATCGGTATCTTCCGTAATGGAACGTGGTTCCTCGACGTCGACGGCGACGGCCGCTGGAGCGAGAACGACGTGGTCGCCGAATACGGTCAAGAAGGCGACCTGCCCGTGGTCGGCGATTGGACCGGCGACGGCATTTCGAAAATCGGCTTCTTCCGCGACGGACTATTCCAGCTCGATACGGATAATAACCGACGCATCGACGCGACGGATAAGGTATTCGAGATGGGCGCCGCGGGCGATATTCCAGTGGCGGGCGACTGGAACGGAGACGGCATCGACGAAGTCGGTATTTACCGGAACGACGCCGCTGCCCAGCCGGCAACGTAGAAAGCATGAACTGGAAGAACCGCGGTTAACCGTAAAGATTGCGGATTAAAGGGACGTCTCACGATAAAGGGGCGTTTACCAATCTAAATTTGCAGCTACTCAATTTGGAGAAAGCGCTAGAGCGATCCGGCCAAGGCCGCCTTTTTTCGGGCGGCGATCAGCTCTTCCTCGATGTTCCTCGGCAGTCGTTTGTAGCGGGCAAATTCGAGCGTGAACGTGCCTTGCCCTTGGGTCATACTCCGCAGATCGGTCGAATAGCCGAAGGTCTCGGCCAAAGGAACCTCGCCCTCGATGCGAACTTCGGGGCCGGAGACCTCGGCCCCCATGACGATGCCGCGGCGCGACGTTAGATTGCCCACCACCGTGCCCTGAAACTGGCTGGGACACTCGATCTCGATCTTCATCACCGGTTCGAGCAGTACGGGCTTGGTGCGCGGAAAGGTCTCGCGCATCGCGGTTTGGGCGCAGATATGAAAGGCCATGTCGGAACTATCAACCTCGTGGTGCGAGCCGTCCCGGATGTCCACCGCCAGATTGACGACCGGATATTTGGCAATCGGACCTTTCGCGAGCATCGAGCGAAAGCCTTTTTCGATGGCGGGGATGTATTGCTTTGGAATCCGCCCGCCAACGATGTGCTCCTCGAAAAGAAAGTTTTCCGGCGAATCCTCGGGCAGCACGTCGAGCCGGCCGACGATGTGGGCGTACTGGCCCGATCCGCCGGTCTGCTTGCGATGCCTGACGTTGAATTCGGCCGTTTGGGTCGGCGCTTCGCGATAGTTCACCTTGGGCGGTCCGACCTCGACCGCCACTTTGTACTCGCGGCGGATGCGCTCGACGTAGACGTCGAGATGCAATTCGCCCATCCCGGCGATCAGGGTTTCGCCCGTCTCTTCGTCGGTCGATACGCGCAGCGTGGGGTCTTCGCGGCGGAAGCGGTGCAAGGCCTTGCTCAGCCGGTCGGCGCCGTCGCTCGCGGTCGGGGCGATGGCCATGCAAATAACCGGTTCGGGCACGAACATATTTTCCAGCGTGCGGTATTTCGGCTTCGAGGCGTAGGTATCGCCGCTGGCGCAATCGACGCCCAGGACGGCCACAATGTCGCCCGCCGCGGCCTCTTCGACCTCCTCGCGCTGGTCGGCGTGCATCCGCATGATCCGTCCGAAGCGTTCTTTCCGGCCGGTTCGCTGGTTGAAATAGGCCTCGCCCTTGACGAAGCGGCCTTGATACAGCCGCATGAAAGTGAGCGTGCCGTATGGGTCTTCGACGATCTTGAAGGCCATTGCCACCGTCGGCATATCCGGATCGGGCGCGAGCAACACTTCCCCATCGCGACCTTCCTCATCCAGAGCAAGCGCCTTCGCCTGCCGGTCCAACGGCGAGGGCATCAGCCGGACGATCGCGTCCAGCAGCGGCTGCACGCCCTTGTTGCGGTAGGCCGAGCCGAGATATACCGGCGTGAATTCCAACTGCCCGACGGCCGAGCGGATCACGTCGTAAATCATCTCCACCGGCACTTCACGCTCCGACAGGAGCAGCTCCATCAACTCGTCGCTATACATCGAGAGGGCTTCGAGCAATCGCTGGCGGGCATCGCGGGCCGCCTCGGCCATCTCGGCCGGTATCGCCTCGACGCGAACCTGCTCGCCGCCGGCGCCGTCGAAATACAACGCCCGTTCGGATACCAAATCCACAACCCCGCTGAAGTCGGCTTCCCGTCCGATCGGCAGTTGCATCAGCATCGCGTCACAGTTCAACTTGGTTCGGAGCTGATCGACGACCTTGTGGGGATTGGCCCCGACGCGGTCCATCTTGTTGATGAATGCCAGTCGGGGAAGGTGGTAACGCCGCATTTGCCTGTCGATGGTCAGCGATTGCGCCTGCACTCCGCCAACCGCGCAGAGAACCAACACCGCGCCGTCGAGCACGCGCAGGCTCCGCTCGACCTCGACTGTGAAATCGACGTGTCCGGGCGTGTCGATCAGGTTGATCACCGCGTCGCGCCATTTTACCTGGGTGGCGGCGCTGGTGATCGTAATTCCGCGCTCCTTCTCCAACTCCATGTGGTCCATCGTGGCGCCGCCGCCGTCGTGGACTTCGCGAACGCGGTGAATGCGCCCCGCAAAGTACAACACCCGCTCGCTCAGCGTGGTTTTGCCCGAGTCGATGTGGGCGGAAATGCCGATGTTGCGGAGTCTTGAAAGTTCCATGACCGATGCGAAAATGTCTGTTCAACGGGTGGTCAAACGGTTAAGTTACGACCGGGGCGAATCGATGTTGCACTATCCAACGCCGCCAAAGCCTTAAACACAGCCAAAAATGCCGAGCCTTGTAATATATCCGATTATCCACCCCTTGGCAAGCATCTTGAATCCACAATCTTGAATCCAATAGGGCTTCCATCTTTTCCCTTCTCACCTTAACATTGGCACCCATGAAACGCGCCGAGCGACATCCGCTGCTCTCCGGGACGAGGATCACCGGTCTGGGAACCTTGGCGTCTCGGGTATTGGGGTTGCTCCGCGAAAGCGCCACCGCTTCGCTGCTCGGGCTGGCCGGTGTTGGCGACGGCCGGGGAGTAATGGATGCGTTCGTGATCGCCTTTCGCATACCAAACCTATTCCGCCGGCTATTCGGCGAAGGGGCATTGACGGCCAGCTACCTGCCCGTCCTGACCGCCCACCTGGAAACCGATCGACAAGCCGCCAGGCAGCTCGCCAGCGTCGTCATTACACTGCTGATCGTCTTGCTGACCGCGTTGGTTGCGCTGGGCGAGGTGATCTTCGGCATTATTTGGTATGTCTGGGGCGACATCCCGCGAGTCGAATTGCTGATGGGGCTTTCGGCGGTAATGCTCCCCTATTTGCTGTTTATTTGCGTGGCCGCCCAGTTGACCACGATGTATCATGCGTCGCGCCACTTCGCCATTCCCGCCGTGACGCCGATGGTTTTGAACATTGTCTGGCTGGCGGCGGCTTGGGGGGTGGCCCCCTGGTTCGCACCGGACCAGATCGTCCAGGCCTATGTTCTGGCGGTCGGCGTGGTGGTGGCCGGCCTGCTGCAAATCGCCGTGCAGGTGCCGATGCTGCGCCGCTTGGGGTTTCATTTCGATTTCAACTGGTCGGCCGCCCGGTCGGGATTGAAACAGATCGGCCGTAATCTGGCGCCAATGTTGGTCGGGCTGGCGGTTTTGCAAATCAACACGTTCAACGACAGTCTGATTGCCTGGGGACTGGCCTCGACGCCCGGCGGTCCGGAAACGATCCCTTGGCTGGGAGACCTGCTCCGCTATCCATTGGACCAAGGCGCCGTCGCCGCTCTTTACTACGGCGAGCGGCTCTATGAGTTCCCTCTCGGCATCGTGGGCACGGCCGTGGCCGTGGCCATTTTCCCGCTGCTGAGCCGGCACGCCGCCCGAGGTGACAGCCGCAGTTTGGGCGAGGACATGACGCTGGGAGTGCGGCTCGTGCTCAGCCTGGGCGTGCCGGCCGGGATCGGCCTGATGCTAATGGCCCAACCGGTGGCTAGACTGCTGTTCGAACACGGCAATTTCCTGCCGTCCGACACAGTTCGCGCGGCGGGTACCATCACCTGCTATTCCGCCGGAATCTGGGCATACTGCGCCACGCAGGTAATGGTCCGCGGGTTCTACGCTCTCGGCGACGCCGCTACGCCGGTCCGCATCGCCGCCTGGATGGTTGGACTGAATCTAGCACTGAATTTATCGCTAATCTGGCCGCTGGCCGAAAACGGCTTGGCAATCTCGACCTCGATTGCCGCCGCCGTCCAAGTGATTGTTTTGACGTTGATTTTCTCCCGCCGCCGGGCACACTTGGATTGGCGGTCGCTAGCCGTTGTCGTGGCCCGGACGATCGCCGCTTCCGCCGTCATGGCCGCCGTCGTACTCTATACGATTCAATGGACTCCAACCGGCGCCGAGTTCGCGAGCCGGTTGATTAGGGTGTGCGTGCCAATCGGTTTGGGTGGAGCGATATATTGTCTTTGCTACCGGTTGCTTGGCGGACGAGAATTGGGTATGTTGCTTAAAGGAAAATGATGGATGATGAATGATGAACCGATGGCGACTTTCCGCATTCATCATTCCCAAGATATCATTCATCATCAATAAGCCATTATTGCCATGAAACAGATTGTCGCCGTCGTCAAGCCGTACCTTGCCGAAAAAGTGCTGGACGCCTTGAAAAGCCTGCCGATCGAGGCCTGCGACGTTTGCGAGGTAAAAGGATACAGCCGGCAGAAAAGCTATCTCGACCAATACCGGGGGAGCGAATACTCGATGGCCTATTTACCCAAGGTGCAGATCACGTTTTGGGTCGATGCCCCGGGCGCGGAGGACGAAGCGGTGCGGACGATCGTCGAAATCGCCCGCTCCGGCCGGATGGGCGATGGCAAAATATTCGTGTTTAACGCCGAGAATGTAATGTAATGTTCCGCCCAAATTGAGTCTGCGGATGCCACGGTTGAGCTTAAGGGTGCCACAGTTGTGCTTAAGGGTGCCACGGTTGAGCTTAAGGGTACCACGGTTGAGCTTGTCCAACCGTGCTTCCGACACGACTAGAAAAGCCGGCGGTGGCGCCCGACGGGTAAAATACATACAAGAAACGACGCCAGCCCGGGCGCTGGATGCCGGGCCGGCACGATTGGCCGTGGATTACCGCCGACCGGCGGCCGTATTAAGCCGAGGGGCGACGGTAATGTTGGTAAGCCAGGATAACTTCGTAAAGGTCCATCGAAATGGTGATTTCATCGTCGGCAAAGTCCCGCAGCCACGTACGCTGCGATTGGACCGCGTCGGCCAGCAATGGCATGATCTCCATCAATGGCACGGAGACCGTCTCGCGCTGGTTTTCCAGCACGCCGACGTTCGCGGATTCATCCTGTGGACCGTAGTAGACTCGCAGATGGTTGGCCTGCATCGGGGGCTTCCTTCCTTGATATGCCCGCCCTGTCTGTTTTGTCTCCTGTTATATCGGCTGCGGATGGGTTGCAGGTTTGATGTTTTTCAATGAAAATATGATTTTTTCCGGTCGTATGGGTAATTCATGGCAACTTCTCGATGGGACGGCGGTTGTTTCGCCCTCCAATAAATGCCGATAATGGGGCGCTGGCTCAAATGCCGCCCCAAATTATGTGTGGGTCGTCATTCATGGCAACTTCGGATACTATTCTGACAATCGATCTGAGGCAAATAGGGCGCGGTTTGGATATCCCCATGCGCCAAATACAGGCGACCATCGAATTGCTCGACGAGGGGAACACCGTCCCGTTTATTACCCGATACCGAAAGGACCAGACGGGGGGACTGGACGAGGAACAAATCCGCGAAATCCAGAGCCGGTTGAATAAATCCCGATTGCTGGCCGACCGGAAGCAGACCATCCTCCGTTCGATCGAATCGCAGGGCAAACTGACCGAAGATTTGACCAAACGCATCCTGGCGGCCACGACGACCAAGCGGCTCGAAGACCTGTATTTGCCATTCAAGCCGAAGAAGATGTCTTTGGCCACGCTTGCCCGCTCGCGCGGCCTGGAGCTGTTGGCCCGCGAGATTTACGAGGCGGCGGCGACTTGCGCCGATCTGGACGCCCGCGCGGCCGATTTCGTCAATACCGACCGCCAAGTCCCCACCGCCGCCGACGCCCTGCTCGGCGCGGGACATATCATCGCCGAACACATCAGCGAGCAGGCCGAACTGCGGCAAAGGCTCCGCGAGGTGTTGCAGCGGTCGGGCGTCCTTGTCAGCAGCCGGATTGCGCCCGAGATAAAGCCCGAAGACGAGCCGAAAGCCAACGAGCGGGATAAGCCCGCCGAGGCAAAAACCGCTGCCGATGAAGCGGTTGCCCAATCGCCGAAAGCGCCGGTCGACGAACCGTCGGATGGGCAACCCGCGGATGGGGAAGCGGCCGCCGCCGCGACAAGCGATCCCGCCGGCTTGCCGGCCGAGCAGTCGCAAGCGGAATCGCCGATCGAGCAGAGCGAGCCGACGGCGGAAGCGGCGGCTGAAGCGGCGGCTGAAGTCTCCCTGGATGAGCAACCCCCCGCACCCCAGCAAACCGCATCCGCCCAGCCGACAGGCGAACAACCGGAAGCCGAAGCCCCCCCCGCGGCCCAACCGGCCGAGCAAACCACGCCGGCCGAATCGGCCGGGCAAGCGGAACCGACCGCCGAGGCAACCCCCGCGCCGAGCAAACCCACCGCCTCCGAGCGGAAGCTCGCCCGGAAACTGGCCAAGGAAGAGGCCAAGAAGAAACGTCTTCTGCAAAAGAAAAAACAGGACGAAAAGCGGATCAAGGCATTCAGCGATTACTTCGACTATCGCGAGAGCACCCGCCGCATCCCGCCCCATCGCGTGCTGGCCATCAATCGCGGCGAAAAAGCGAAAGTGCTGCGCGTGCGGATCGAGTCCGACCTGCAAACGATGGTGAACATCGTCGACGAGTGGGTCGTAACCGAAGGGCATCCGAACGCCGACTATCTGCGCGGCTGCGCCCGCGACGCGCTCAACCGGCTGATATTGCCCAGTCTGGAACGCGAAATCCGCCGGGAATTGACCGATCGGGCCGAAACGCACGCCGTCAGCGTGTTCGCCAAAAACCTCCGCAACCTGTTCTTGCAGCCGCCCGTGCATGACCAGCGAGTGCTGGCCGTCGATCCCGGCTTCCGCAGCGGCTGCAAACTGGCCGTGTTGGACCAGTTCGGCAATCTGCTCGACCAGGGCGTGATCCACCTGGTGGGCAAGCCCGACCGTACCGATGAAGCAAAAAAAACCGTCCTCGATCTGATCGCCAAGCATCAGCTTACGTTGGTGGTGATCGGCAACGGCACGGCCTGCCGCCAGACCGAAGATTTCATTGCCCGACTGATCGAAGACGAATTGAAGGATCGGGGCATGGCCTATGTGATCGTCAACGAGGCCGGCGCCAGCGTCTACTCGACCAGCCGCCTGGGCCGCGAGGAGTTTCCCAACTTCGACGCCGTGCTCCGCGGTGCCATCTCCATCGGCCGCCGCCTGCAAGACCCGTTGAGCGAATTGGTCAAGATCGATCCGGCCAGCATCGGCGTCGGACTGTATCAGCACGACGTAAAGGCGAAACATCTCCGCGCGTCGCTCGACGAAGTCGTCGAGTCCTGCGTGAACTATGTGGGCGTGAACGTGAACACCGCCAGCCCCGCCCTGTTGCGATACGTTTCGGGAATGAACCAGCTTACCGCCCGGCGGCTCTGCGAATATCGCCGCGAGAAAGGCCCCTTCCGCTCGCGGCAGCAATTGCGCGAAGTGCCCGGCTTCGGCGAGGCCACCTTCGTCCAGGCGGCCGGATTCCTGAAAATCCCTCGCGGCGACAATCCCCTCGACGCTTCCTGGATTCATCCAGAAAGCTACGAGACCGCCAATAGGGCCGTCAAACGATTGCTCGGCGATGACGCCGACCTGGGCAACAAGGAAACCTTTACCGCCCTGGCCGAACCAATCGCCAAGGTCGATCTCTCCGCGCTGGCCAAGGAACTCGAAGTTGGCGAGTTGACGTTGAAAGACATCCTCACGCAGCTTGTCCGCCCCGGCCACGACCCCCGCGAAGACCTCCCTCCGCCGCTGTTCAAACGCGGCGTGCTGAAAATCGAAGACCTCTCGCAGGGCATGGAACTCAACGGCACGGTGTTGAACGTCGTCGATTTCGGCTGCTTCGTCGACATCGGCATGCACAATTGCGGGCTGGTTCACGTCAGCCGCCTGGCCGACAAATATATCCGCGATCCGCACGAGGTGGTGTCGGTCGGCGACATCGTTAAGGTTTGGGTCATGGGGGTCGATAAAGAGCGCCAACGAGTATCGCTCACCATGGTCAAACCCGGCAGCGAACGGTCAAAACATCCGCCGCGCCGCGGCGAAAAACCGGCCGCCGAAGACGGCGCCGCGCCCGGCCGGGAACGGAGCCGGCACCGCCCGCCGCGTCAAACCTCGGGCGATCGTCCCCCGCAACAACAAACCGCCTCGAGCGATCGCCCCCCGCGCCCGCATGGCCGCGGTCGTCCGGGGCAAGAACAACACCGCCCGAGACCATATCGACCCCGCCCGGCGCCGAAACCCTTGACTCCCATCACAAAAGAGATGAAAGAGGGCAAGGAACCCATGCGCACCTTCGGCGACCTGCTGCAATTCTATCAGCAGAAGCCGGCCGACGGCGGCGAGAACGATCATCCTCCGGCCCGAGACGACTCGCCGCCAAAAACCGCCCCCGGCCAATCGCCGGAGATCGAACAGCTCGCGCAGACCGTCGATAAAGCCGTCTCGGAATCGGTTAAATCCCCCTCCGTCGCTTCAGAAGAAACGCCGGTGGAAAACGAATCGCCGCCGAGCGTCGAGCAACAATTGCCTGTGGTGGATAAAGTCGAATCACCCGCCGAAACAAACGGCATGGCCGCTAAATCGGATGAGCAACCCACTCAGCCATAGCCCCATGCAGCCCTGGCAACCGAATTCTCGACAAAAGCTCGGCCGACGGATAGGTTCATCCGTGGTCGTGACGGCTCCGCGCGCATTTTACGACGGCTTGGCCGCGCCTTGGGCGGGCTTGCGATTCATCGCCAATAATCCAACTTTGTGGCGATACGGCGTCTTGCCGATCGCCGTCAACCTGCTGATTACCGGCCTGCTGCTGTTTCTGCTGATCGGCACCGGATTCTGGTTTTTTCCGGCAATGCACTCATATTTTGACGCCGGATATTTTTGGCGGATCGTCGAAGCGCTGGCCGTCGTCGCGGCGGCGATGGCGGCCCTCGTGATGCTGGTCGCGGCCTGGCTCATGCTGCAAGCGGTTCTCTGCGCCTGGTTCTACGACCGTCTCGCTCGGCAGGTCGAATTTCGTCTCGGCACAAACCCCGCTGAATTGCACGACGCCCCGCTGACGGCCCAGGCGCTCGATTCGATACGGGCGGTGGGATTCATTCTGGCCGCAAACGCCGGCTGCCTCGTCGTGCAACTCATTCCCGTCGCCGGCTCGGTCCTGGGGCTTTGCGGCAGCTATTACTTCACCTGCTCGACGCTCGGCTTCGAGTTTTTCGACTACACGCTTTCGCTCCGCGGACTGCGACGCACGGAAAAACTGGCCTTCGCACGCCGGCACCGCTGGCACACGCTCGGGCTGGGTACCGCCGTCGCCGCACTGGCATTCGTGCCCATCGTCAACGCCGTCTTTCTCACCACCGCCGTCGCCGGCGCGGTCCTGCTCCGCAAACGGATCAACGATTATCATTAGCGGCCGTCCAATCACAACTCCTCTCTCCCGCCGGGAGTGGAACCGGGGGAAGGACAGCTAGCTTCGTGAAATACCGAAGTTGCTTTTTTTCCGACCGTTAAATGCGCCATCGCCCGAATCTGCGCGAACGCGCGGATCGCGCACAACGGCCCGCCGTCCAAGATAAAGCCTATAAATTAAGGGTTTTTTGCACTATAATGACCGCGCAACCATTCCCGGGCTACCGCGTACTTAACCGGCGATAAAAACGGCGTAAAATCTACGCATCTACCTATCCGGCAACGTGTTGCGTCGTTTACGATCGGCAAAAATTAAACCCTTAAAATGCGCAAATTGTCAGAAATGACTTACGACGATTCGACCACAATCCGCCTGTCGCACAACCGCTGTGCTAGAAGCGACTTACACCATTTTCCCCAACCCCTTGCCGCGACGTAAGTCGAGTTGTCATCGCGCTGATTGTCATCGCGCACGACGCCATTTTTCCGGACTCGTCATCATGACAACATTCCCAAAGCGGCACGGCGCAAGCCGTCCGGTAACAAAAACTAAAAGCGGCACGGCGCAAGCCGTCCGGTAGAAGAAACCAAAAGCGGCACGGCGCAAGCCGTCCGGTAACGGCCGCGTGGGACAGTCCAAATACCGGACGGCTTGCGCCGTTTCGCTACGAACTCCATTTCACCGATCGGATTTCCGTGGCCGGCTGAAGGCGACTATTTGCTTTGGATTCGTGGTGTGCGGTTCATCACGTCGCACGACTCTCCGAGTCGTGAACTTCCCCGACACGGCCTCGACTCGGAGAGTCGAGCGAC
>Ga0123335_1004709_pt1 | contig 17288 bp, 12 predicted proteins | sample BiotimSIPDNA_2_FD_89707 | JGI IMG/M metagenome (GOLD analysis project Ga0123335, IMG submission 89707) | Anaerobic biogas reactor microbial communites from Washington, USA - Biogas_R2 time_0 SIP DNA | ecosystem: Engineered > Bioreactor > Anaerobic > Unclassified | place: Washington, USA...
AACTACAGGTCTAACGGAAGATCAAGCTCTTGCCCTTAGGTCCCAACTTTGGGACGCGACCAGTTTTTTAGGAGAGCTTAATAATCCTTCGCAAATTATCGTTTCTTCATCCGTCGCGACGAGGAAAATGCTCCTTCCTGATCGAAATCGGACACATGAAAGGACATTTAAGTCGAAATTGAAAGCCTGAAAAAGCGATTGGGATTAATTTGGTGGAGGTTTTCTTGACTAAAGACCAACTTGGGCGGGCGATAACTTGACGGCGACAGCATCCGAAAATTCTGGACGAACCGCCGCGCCTTGACGCTTTCATGGAATCAGCTTAGTGCAAAATTGGAGAAGATATCCGGAAATTATTCTGGAACTTGGGTTTGCCCCTTCCGCTCTTCCCTTTGCCTGAGCCATTCGAACAACGGATCCGCAGCATGCCTGAAGAACAAGTTATGGCCCACGCAAATAATCAAGGAGAGGGGCAGGAACGTCAGCCGCGCGACGAACTCGCACTTTTCAGACATGGTGAAGTTGTCCAGCGGATTGCCGACAACCGACGAGAGGAATTCGACGAGCGTACTTCCAAGGATTTTCTCCACGATGGACTCCGGGGGTTCCTCGCTGATCTCCACTGCCCTGAGGTTCCTGCTGTGCTTGAGTCCCGCCTTCCTCGCCTGCTTCTTTACGAACTTCGCGGAGCCGACCCCGTGCCTGGTTGCGAAGACACGCCCGAGCGCCTTACGCTTCAGGTCCTTCGTCTCCCTTTCATCGGTCGCCTCTGGCTTTTCGATCACTACCTCCTGCGCCTCCCTCGGCTTTCCGTCCTCCGCCTTTGGCGTTTCCATCGTCTTCGCCAGCCTTTCCACAAGGCGCTCGAAGCCGCCCTCCTCCAGGAAGCGCATGATCACGCACCGCTCGACGGCGCCGCTCGCATATCCCCTGATCCAGATGCTCTTCTGCCTGGACATGTTTCGCTTCCTGGCGAAAATCCTGGTCGCATGCCGCTTGAACATCATGATCGCATGGGCGACGTCGCTCAGGACCAGGGGATTGTAGTTCTCGTGGAGCGGCATCCCCGCCGCCGCGTACCTGAGGCAGCGCTCGGTCACCTCCGTCGGGGTCAGCAGCTTCCTGGGCACATAGGCGACGCCGAGGACCAGGTGTCCCCTGAGCGCGAGGCTCTTGATCTTGAGGTTGTGGAGCACCTCGAAGACCAGGTGGAGGTAGTCCTCGTAGGCCTCCTTGTCCTCGGATGTCATCGTGGTATCCAGCTTGAGCCCGCTATCGAGCTCCAGGGCGAAGACGAAGTAGTTCCCGTGTTTAAGATCGTGGAAACGGTTGGTTTTCTGGTTCAGTAGATTCATTTCTCTCCTCTTGCTGCCTGTTGAAAAATCGAGTCATCACAAGAGCCCCCTGCCCCTATGACAAGATACTATAAATTTAGAGCGTATTTTTAGAGATACAAATTCTTTTTTTAAATATTTAAAATATTTATTATTATTTTTCTAACATACAAAAATATCATAATGAATCATAGAAATTATTATGATTTTCATATGATTTATTCAATAAATGCAATTCCTGGAAAAATTTTAGGGTTCCGAATATCCGCAAAGCAGGCACAAAACCAGAGGTAAATTTTCATCGGTTTCGTACTCAAAATGTATGTTACATACCCTTTTTACCAGATTTGGCGAAAAGGTTTTTTGTCGTGAAAGACGAAAGGTGCGGAGGGATGTGAAGGACTGTTGCAGAATCCCGTAAAATTCATATAAAAAGCACTCAAATTTTCATCGATATCGTACTCAAATGCCATGTGACATGCATTTTGGTAGCTGGTCTGGCGAAAAGGGTTTCTATCATGACGAGTCAGGGGCGAAGCGACATGAAGGTTTTCAGGGAAATCAACAAAAAATCGGCACGAAACCAAAGCCAATTTTCATCGGTTTCGTACTCAAAAGGGATGTGACATGCCCTTTGAGTACGGCATTGGGAATAATTCTGAATTTTAGGTTGCTTTGTGGCTGTAGCCTCTGTTCCAGAAGGGAAAGTCGTTTCTGGCGAGGCTATGCCTTTGCGACGTAAAAAGTTGTCGCCATCCTGCAGTGGGACACCCAACAATCAAATTTCATCTTTCGCAAGTCTGAATGCCAACGATTGGATTTTTGCCGACTGGCAAGGTGCGGACAACAGCAGAATGTGCGCCGTCAATATGGCGATGTCGGAGCCAATCGTGCCTTGTGTGGGTTTGATTCGAGTATCCCGGCAAGGCACGTAGGGATATGGCAGATGGTTCCATCAATCCCGTTCACGAGAAGATACTTCTGGCTGTTGGTCGCGGGATGTGATGTCGTGACTATGCCTGGAAGATATCGAATGCCCATGGGGTTCGACGGCGGAATGGCTTTTTGAAGTTGGTTTTGACTTTTCCCGAGTCTTCGAGGCAGGCTATGCAGGCTCGCGTGCAAGCTGCGGCGATACGATTCGGCGGAGCCGTTTCGCAGGAGGTATCTGGGTAGGCTCCGTTTGGGCAGAATTTGCATGCACTTTCGTTGAAGACCGCGATGGTTGTCGGGTGTCCTCCGATGTCGATTGTGATCGTTTTCTCCGTCAACGCCTTTGCCGGGCATGCCTTGACACACTCTTTGCATTTACTTCTATCGCATAGCGTATTTGGGACGAAGGGTTGATCGGCTTCCATCTGGGCATCGCAGAGTATGACTCCGAGAGCTTGTCTTGGTCCGAATTGCGGCGTGATGAAGGTTCCGTTGTATCCGATTTCCCCGAGTCCTGCCAATTGCGCTGCGAGCTTTGGATCTATCGCCACGTTCGGTGCAGGTTTTCCAGGTTTGCCGATGCCGTCGGGCCAACGTTCTTGCGCGAGGAGCGTGCAAGGGACCGCGAGGAATCCGTTGTCTTCGAAGCGTCTGCAGATTTGGTATGGTTCATCGGCTCCGATAAATCGTTTGACTCGATTGAAGACAGTTCCGTCTTCGATTCCCCTGAAGTGGCTTCGTGGGATTTCCCTGGCGAAGACGATAATTGATTTGCATGTTGGAAGGATGCTCAAGGGATTCCATTGCGGATCGATGTTTTCATAGTACTTTGGGTCTGCGACTCCAACCATGTCGAGCCCCAATTCCTTGATCCATTTGACTAGAGTATCTTTTGGGAATGTTTTCATGGTATTTCTCACGCTTTTGTACCGCCCTTGAGGATTCCTTTTGCTTCCAGGTGCTTGTAGCATGCCTGGATGCATCCGACTGCTCCGCAGACTGATCCCGGTCTTCCGCCTTGCCCGTGCTCTGCGCTTCCGGTTGATATGAGATTCAGGTACGAGATCCGCGGTGCGAGTGCGAATCCGAGCCTGTAGGCTTCATACCAATTGAATGAGACCTTGTCGATGTCCATATTCAATCCCGGAAGGTCCTTTGTAACGAAAGGCGACGCTTTGGGGTTGATTCCCCAGTGCGTGACCTTGCATTTGCCGTAGTTCACCTTGCCCCACTCGAATGTACGTCCTTCGTATGTGACTGATTCGCGTGGTCCTCCGAGTGCATGCCCTGGGCAAGTCTTGACGCAGATGTTGCATTTGTCGCAGATATGATCTTTAAAGATTGGCGATGGTTCGAGTTCGGCGTCTGTGAGAATGATTTCGAATCTTTGCCTTGGTCCGAATTCCGGTGTCAGGAAGACCTTTGACCATCCGATTTCACCCAATCCTGCGAGTGCGGCCGAGACTCTCATGTGCAGCATGACTCCGGGCGGGAGTTTTCCTTTTGCGAGTGGCGGCCTGGGTGGTGGTGCTTCATCGAGGAGCGTATGACCACCTGGTGATGCGACGGCTTCGTGTCCGTTGTCCTCGAGCAGGTTTGCGATTGCCCCCATTGCCTTTCCTAGCGACGAGTAGATTCCTGTTCCGTATCCATGGACCCAGTATGTCGACCAGTCGGTACCTTCCTGGATGCCCTTGTAGCATCCCTTGAGGATTCTGTTTGCGCAAACAATGATTGATTTTGTTTCCGGGAAGAGCGAAAGCGGGTGTGTTTCCTTCGGGCAGTCCTTGAAACGTTCGATCGATGCGATTCCGCAGAGATCGGCTCCATTGTCGAGTGCTGTTTTTCGGATTAGTTCTGCACTGAGTGTTGTCATCGTTTAGCCCTCCTGTTCCTGGTCTGGCCTGTATCCCCAGGGTTCACGGATTCTGAAGGGGATCTTGTATCCTGTATCGTGAGTTTTCTCGAAGTGCGCGATGCAAGCTCGACCGCAGGCTGCCATCAATCGATTGGGGAGTCGTCCTCCCATGAATTGATTTGCCTTGTCTCCCTTGAATTGATTGTTGACCACTTCCCTATGGAGTTCTTCGGAGCCCAAGACGTATCCGGCGTCACCTGACGAACCATTTGGGCATGCCTGGCATGCTTTTGCGTTGATTGCCGCGACGGTCATCTCTCGGCCATTGCAATTGAACAGGGCGGTTTGATCTGTTGCGTAGGCATTGAGCGGGCATGCCTTGGCGCATTCTCCGCACATGTCGCAGATCGGCTTTGAGTCTTTCGCCCATCCTGGTCCAGGTTCGATTTCCAGGTCTGTCGCGAGCAATCCGAGTTGTTGCCTGATTCCGAATTGTGGCGACATGAAGATTCCGTGGTATCCGAGTTCGCCGAGTCCTGCAGCGACCGCGGCGTATTCGATGGGGATTTTGAATCCATTCGGACGGACTTTGGCGTCTGCAGAAATGACTTGTTTTGGCATATTGGGCGGGTCACCCGGGGAGTATGGGACGCATTCGTGCCCTTGCTTTTCGATCCATCGGACCAAGTTGTCCATGCCGGTTATCCAGCGATGGGTCACTGCCCAGAGGGAGCCTTCCTCCATGCTGCGGAATATGCCGCGACGAATGCGTCTTCCGACGACGGCAATCGACTTTGCGTCGGGGTAGATATTGAGTGGATTTTCAGAAGGTGCGAGCTTGTCGAAGGCTTCATTAGGCGGAACCCCGACGAGGTCGTATCCTAGTTTTTTGGCGGTTTCTGAGAATTCGCTGAAGGGGATCATTGCTACTCCTGTGCTTATTTATGCATAGATGACATCCATGATTGAATCGCCTTTGATCCTGATTGTACGCGGTGCGATTCTCAAGGCTCTTGGGTTGTTTTTTTCGACCTGGTCGGCGATTTCGACCGTGAAGTAGGTTTTGTCCAGGACATAGGGCCCAGGCCATGAGATGGGCTTGACTGGCTTTTCGATGAATTGCCGCAAGGCGAGCTTGGCTTTTTCGCGGATAAGTTCCCGGGATGCTTCCTTGGAGAGGCATATGGCTGAATTTTTTGCGAGTCCGATTTTTGTTTCTGCCGTAACGATACCCGGGATCAGTTCATCGATTTCCCGGCATGCCGCCCTGTCTCCTGAAAGGAAGATTGTCGGCACCCCTTGTGCTCCATGGTAGAGTACCCATTGTGCGATTTCGCCGATGGGTTTTCCATTTAGGACATATGATTCGACCGTTCTTGAGTTTTGCGTATGGCAGAGGTTGCCGTCAGGTGTTCCAGCCATGGCGTGTTGTCCGATCATGACGGTGACGTCAGCATCCGAGGTGTACTTGTTTTGGATGCCCATTGGCGCTTTAGGCCTTCCTCCGATATATGTCGCCTTGGGGTGCAGGAGTTCATAGATGATTCCTCCTGGTCCGTGTCCGTCGTCGACCAAAATTTCATCTGCTCCTGCTTCGATGAATCCTTCGACTGCTGCGTTTATCTCGAGGGTAAGCAGCTTGCAGGAGGTGGGGTAGCCAGGTCCGTCAGGTGACGTTTGTACGTAGAATGTGGTGACTCCCGCGACTCCTTCAAGGTCGGTTCCGATGAAGACTTTCATGTTTTTTGACTCCTTTCTGCTTATGGTCTGGTGAGGTTTTTCATCCAATTGAAGGAATTGATTTTAACGAAAGCGACGAAGCATTTAAGGACTTGATCCGAGTATAGGCATGAATAGACGACCCACGGTGGTGCCTTGAGGTATTCCTTGGCGATAAAAGCGGAGGGCAGCACGACACAGAATACGAAGAAGGTATCGTTTTTAAATACGAATGCCGTATCGCCGCCTGACTTGACTAATCCCATCAGGCATGGTGCCTGGTAGCATCTGAAGGGGATGATGACGACGAGGACTTTCATGATTGTCCGCACGACCTGAAGAGTTTCTGGCGTCAGCTTGTAGAGCTTCAGGAACAGTTCCGAAGTTGATGCGACCGTGATGCTAAGTACGATGCCGATTGCGCAGAAGATGACTTGCATTGTCTTCGCCTGGGTTTTCATCTTCTCGAACTCGCCTGATCCAATCGTTTTTCCGGTTATGATTCCAGTTGCGGCGGCAAGTCCGAAGGCGCCAACGAAGAGGAATTGATCCAGGTTTCCTGCGATGGAGAACGAGGCGACGACGTTTTCGCCCATCCGGCCGACGATGGCGGTTTGGCAGAATTGATTGATTGCCCAGGTGATCTGTCCTCCCATCAAAGGGGCTCCGTACTTGACTAAATCAGAGAAGATTTCATGGGACCAGCGGGCGAAATCCTTGATCTTGAGTTTGAGGACCTGGTCAATTCTGATCACATAATAGATTACGACTGCGAGTTCTACACCTCGTGCGATGGCTGTTGCGATCGCAGCGCCCTTGACGCCGAGTGCAGGGAAGCCGCATTTGCCGAAGATCAGCAGCCAGTTGAGCAGGATGTTGACTCCAAGGGCGATGATGGAGTTGTACAGGCCGATGCGAACAACTTCGACGGATCGCATGGCGCAGAGAAAAGTCTGCGAAATGCCGAAAAACAAGTAGGAAACGCTGAGGTATCTGATGTATAGGGCACAGCAATCGATGATGGGCTGGCTATTGGTGAAGAGTCCGACGAACCAGTGCGGGAAGAATAGGGCGATGAACGTCATCGTGCCCGAGACGGAAAACACGAGTCGCATGGTGATGGAGACGACGTCCTTGATGCGCTCGGTGTCCTTTTTGCCCCAATACTGCGCGGAGAGGATCATCAATGCGCTTTCGAAGCCGAATATCAGGATGTGGATGACGGCTTGGATTTTGAATCCTATGTGGAGTCCTGCGATGGGGATTTCCCCCAGTCGTCCGATCATCAGGTTGTCGGCAAGATTTACGCCATTGGTGATCAGGTTTTGCAGGATGATTGGGATGGCTAGCAGAAAGAGGTTTTTGTAGAAAGACCTGTCTCTGACCCAGAATTGGGATCGTGATGTCATGTTGCTGTGCCTATTTGTTTTCAACGAGGCTGTAGATCTGGTCCATGTCTGCGATGTTGAGTATGTTGGTAGGGATCATCGATTGCGGTATTGGGCAATGGATGTTTTTGACTGCGTCGCGGAACGTGATTAGGGGCTCGTCGATTCGGAGTTGTACTGGATATGGCGAGAGGAATGCCGCAAGGATCGCGGGGATTTGTCCGATTCCTGATGCAGTGATGACAATATCCGGCGAGACCTGAGTCTTGAGGAGCTGGATGGTTGCGATGATGTCCGAGACACGTCCTCCCAGGTAGGATTCTCCCAGGAGTTTGGCGAGCGCATCATAGTGGTAGTCAAATTGGTACGGGTGGAAGAAATCGCGTTCTTGAGGCTGGTCGCATCCATTGGGCATCGATTCTCCGACGCCCCTGTAGTCGAGTCCGAAGAGCCTGTACTCGTCATTGAGAGGTCTGTTTTTCAGTTCGTTTTTTGCGTCCTGGTTTGGGATGTAGAGTACTGCGACTTCTGCTGCTGGGAGATGGAAGAAGGGCTGCTTGTCCGGCATGACGAGCGTAGTGACGATGCCTTGTTCCCATTCAACTCCGTACCTGGAGAAGATTTTATCCCCGACCCGTTGTGGTCTGAGTTGCCTGTAGTGCGGCACTTGCGTTGGAGCCTTGCTGATTTTGAGTGTTCGTTTTAGTTTAGCCTTGATCTGTTCTGGCGTGTTTTTTTGTCGCGTTTCTTCTGCCGCCTGGAGTTTTTGCTCGATATGGTCGTGGATAGTATTTGGCGGGTAGGGGAGTGCGTACAGTTGCGCGAGACCGCACGAAAGTTGTTCTTCGCTGAGTTCCGGGACATCCGGTTCTCGCCTTGTTGAATCGAGCTTGAAATACTCCGCGAAGAATTCGTATGTGTCTTCACGTGCCAAGAGGTTGAAGTCGTGGCTTTGATTTCCGAACGTGAATTGAATGTCGTTTGGGCGTCTGAGGATCTTGTAGATGCGTCCGAGTTCCTCGACCACGTCAAATGTACCTCTGATGTCGAAGAAGTCATTGAGTTCTCCCGAGATCAGGAGCGGCCTTGGTGCTGCGGCGATCAGGAAATCCGCCAGGTCGCCCCCGTTTCTGGCGAAGGCGAAGGGAATCTGCTCTCCGTCTGCGGGGAGTTCGTTTTCGACATTGGAGAGCCATCTTGTGACGTAGCAGTTCGGCGCAGCCGCAGCGATTCTTTTGTCAAGGGCATTGACGATAGTTGTCATTGTTCCGCCGCCGGAGTTGCCCATGATACCGATTCGTTTTCGGTCGACATTGTCGTGGAACCATAGGTAGTCGATGCAGCGTTTTATGTCATGGATTCTCCAATTGGCGAATGAATCTCCGATTGCCAGCAATCGTTTGTTATGCAGGCAATGTTCATGGACGTTGCCGATGTTGTCACATCCCCTGTAGTGCGACCGTTCTCCCTGCCCGATTGGATCAGGTACGAGCACGATGCATCCCTTGAGGCAAAGGGATGCTGCTGCCTTGACGTACTTTGAGTAGGCCTTTCCTTCTGGTGCGTGCCCGCAGCATTGGAGGATTGCGGGTACGCGCTTTTTGATATTTGCGGGGATGTAGAGATTCAGGCTGACCGGGTAGCCCGGCCTTGAGTCGATAATAATGTTTTGTATTGTCAAGGAATCGTGTTTTAGCGTTGTGACGATTCTTGGCTTCAGGGATGTCTTTGGTGCTTTGAGCTTATATGCGACGGAGAGTTTTCGCCGAATTTTTGCGACATACTTCGCGACATCAGCAGGGCTTTGAAGGCTTGCGATTTCTTGCCGTCTGATTTCGAGTCCGTCACGGAATTGATTGACGTAGTATTCCTGGATGAGGTCGCCGAAATGCGCCATAATCTAAATCCTCATGGTTATGGGTTGTGGTGGATTAGGGCAGGGTATGTTTATCGAGCATGAATGGTTTTATGTGTCCTGTGGTTTCGATGGCGTCTGCGCGGAAGATGTTGATCGTATCATGGAGCTGGCTTTCCTCTGAGAGGATCCAGATTCCGACTTCGCCGAATTGATGCGCTGTTTTTGCGAGTTGTTCGGAGGCTCTTTCCCCTTTGAACCAATTGGTCATTGGGCAGGGGTAGCAAAGCCAGATGGTAAGGCGATGTTTTTTTGCGGTCTTGGCAACGGCCTTGAGCTTCTCGAGGGCATTGTCGCCATCCCAGTGGAGTTCGCAATCCTTGAATCGAGCCGCAACGATTTCAAGGCACTCGAGTGTCCGGCATGTGAATCCTATTTTTGAACCCAGGCTTGCGGCTTCCAGCTGTGCGAGGAAGAGTTCTCGGCGATGTGGCGGGAATGTTTCCCAGACATTGTCGAACTTGAAAGAAATTGTGTTCTTTCGAATGAACTGAATGACGTCATCCAGCGTTGGGATTGGTTCGCCCTTGAATTTTGGATCGAACCAGGAGCCATACTCGAACTGTTGGGCTTGCTGGAGTGTGATTTGGTCGATTCTCGTATCTGGCTCGGGCTTGTTGCCGCTTGCATCCCTGGCGGTTCTGTTCAGTGTCCTGTCATGTAGGATGACGCATTGGTCATCGACAGTGAATTTGGGATCAAGTTCGATGATCTTGTACCTTTCGTCAACCGATGCCTGGAATGCGGCGAGTGTATTTTCGGGGAATTCGGAGCTGACTCCCCGATGTGCTTGCAAACGAATGCTTGACATAGTTTGAATCCTGTTGTTGCTTGGAAAATCCGTCGTTTGGCGACATTGCAAATGTCATATCCAAATGCATAAATGTCAACCTGAACTATAAGAAAAAGCGGATTGACGCCCGCTTGGGCTTGTCTGGCGAAAATGATTTTTACCAGACAAGAAAGGCAGGGGCGTTGCTAGTCGTTTTGGGTGACGACCTTGACGTTCCGGAACATCCAGGGATTGTCGCTCAATCGAATAGGCTTTCCGCTTTTGGTCTTGACATTTTTAAGCAGAACCTGCTTGGTAACGGCATAGGGGAAATCTTCAACATATCCGGCATCCTTATTAGCTCGATTGAAATTGGAGAAGATTGCGGGACCCTGATAGTTGTCAGGATGGTTTGAATCATCAATCGTAACATTTTCGACCACAATAGTTTCCGGCATGAAGCATGGATAGCCGAAGTCGTGTTTTCCTGAGTAGGATCCTCCGATGATATTTCCGGTTGTCTTTGCCCCTGCAGCAGGCACGAACGTACAGTTTCGGATAATGAATTCCCCTTCCCAGGTGCTACCGTAATCGCCTCTGAGATTGATCATTGCTCCGCCATAGACGGTGCTGTTTTCCAGCAGGAACGTGCCTGTTCCGATCGCATTGATGCCCTGGTGCCCAAGCTTGGAGTTCTTGATTGTCGCATTGGCGACGCCCATGTGCGCGTCAAACCTGGACAATTCGCATCCATCGTAGGTCAGGTTCTTGCAGTAGTTGCTTCCCATGATGCCCCAGTACTTTCTGTTTGTGATGTCATTGGTTTGGCGGCAGTTTTTGAGGGTGATATTGATTGCCCGATTGGCTCCGAAATCGTAGGTTCCCATGCTGACCGGCCTTCCTGCGGAACCGATTGTTCCGTATGTCTTATGCCCGGTGAGCACGGTATCCTGGATGGTGACATTGGCGCAACGGACCACGTTCAGGAAACCTGAATAGGGTGCACCGTGGTCGCCTTCGCCGCTCACCTCGTGACGCAATCCCGTGATCGTGACATTGGAACGCATGATCTGAATGCCCCGGGCATAGTACGTATACTTTGATTCAACCTTGTTGGCGATAGTCTTGAAAACCCCGCCACGCACAGTCAGCATCTTCTCGTCCAAGGGGGAGGCGACGGTGTCAGTGATCTCATCAAAGTCCCATATGATCGGGGCTTTCATATCCACATTGCCTTTCTGGTCCACCAGGATGATATCGGTTTGCGCGGAACCTTTGTTTTGGTTTGCGCCATACCGGATGTACCTCTTGACCTTTGAGTTTGTCACGGTCAGGAGCACTGGGGTTTCGAAGGTCAGCCCGATATTTTCCTGGTTTCGCTTCAGGGTCTTGAGTTCGGGCACCTTGTAGTCCGGCTTTGATGCCCGGATTGAAAAGATCCACCTGCCTCGGCTATTTACGTCAATTTCACTGTCGTCGATCACGAATACGGCATCCTTGAAGTCCACATCGGTTTGGATGATGGCGGTTTCGTTGCCCTGTCCGATGTAATAAGTCTTCCCGGAAGTCGCCTCGACGGGCAAGCCAAGGCTGTTGGCGTGTTGATGGGCCTTGACTATCGCAGCGAAGTCGTTGGTCTTGCCATCGCCGACAGCTCCATGATCCTCATACTTGACTACGCCTTGGGAAAACAAGGGAAATACCGACAGGGAAACCAAAGCAAGCACTAACCGTTTCATAATAAAGTCCTCCAAATATAAGCTAATAAATCACTCTATTTCCAAAAATACTGGTGCTGTAGTTAGATTTTCACAACCGTCTTCCGTGACCGCGACCACATCCTCGATGCGGATGCCACCCCATTCGGGATAATATAACCCAGGTTCAACGGTTACCACATGGCCAATCTGAAGCACTGTCTCGCTCCTGCTGTTCATGCTTGGTCCCTCGTGGATCTCCAAGCCCAGTCCGTGCCCCAGGGAATGGATGAAGCCGCAGGGTGGATTTGCACTCAAATCCGTCACGAAACCGTCATCTTCCATGCTTTTTGCCGCAAGTTGATGGATTGACGAGCATATCGCGCCTGGCTTGATCGCCTCGATTGCCTTTCGTTGTGCGGCATAGACTGCCTGGAAAGTCTTTTTGATTATGTCTGATGCCTGTCCCTTGACGACCGTGCGTGTCAGGTCGCCGTAGTACCCGGTTGCATCGCATCTTGGGAAGATATCCATCACGATTGGCTGGCCTTGGCGAATTGATCCTGTTCCTTGCTGGTGCGGGTCGGCGCCTTGAGTTCCTGGCGCCGTGATGGTTTGCGCTGCGGTGCCGCCTTTTTTTGCGATTGCCATATCGATTTCGCCTCGCAGGATTTCGGCGGTCAGCGTTTCTCCGTTCCAGGTCAGCACGCCGTCCTGGCCGACTTCCGCTTCCTTCAGTACCTCCATGCCTCGATACAGACCTGCTTCCGCCAGCTGAACCCCGTGACGCAGCTTCTCGATCTCATCGGCAGTCTTTACGATCCTGCCAGGCGAAAAGGGATTGACGCAGTTCAGGACGACGCCATTGCCTTCCAGCTTTCGTGCCAAATCCAACGGAAAGTTGGCGGGGACTTCCCAGGTCCAATCGGCATATCGACGCGAAATCGCGGCAATCACATTGACGGCGTCAACGGAAAGTGCACGTGGCATCCCAAACTCCTTCCGAACTTCATCGTGGCTAAACACGCGAATTCCTTCCTTCACGGACTTGCATGCCCGCCCATATTCCAGGGCTGAAACAATGATGCCACGAAAATCCGGCGTTTCTACATACAGGTACGGATCCGGAGCCGAAAATCCCGTTTCGTACAGAAGATCAGGACATCGTTCACTGGCCGCATAGATTATTCGCATTTGTCAACTCCTTGTTCACCTTCACTTCAGGTCGTATGTTCCGTAGCAGGCTCCATTGGAATCCATCCAAAGGATCATACGATCCATTTCGTCTTTGCTCAACGTGACTTTGCCGTGCTTGTTTTCAAGCCGTGTCAACAGCGGGCTTGCCAGGGCACCGAAACGCAGCGGTTCGGTTGTCGGCTCGAAATTGTTCTTTGGCATGCCCCATCCCGAGTACGAGACGTGACGGATAAGCACATTGAAGGACTTGGTCGCCCATCCCTCCCGTTCGCTTGTCAGCTTCGGGCGTTTTGGCCTGGATCCATCGTGGCAGGCAATGCAATGCTTGTCCAGAATTGGCTGGACGAGTTTGGCGAAGCTGAAGGGGTACGCACCTTCGGGGCCTGGTGTTAGCACCGAGGGTGGTCGGGTCTGGGCTATTGTTCTGGCTCCGGGTATCGCGGCTTTCTGGCGATTTTCATGGCAGCCGATGCAGCTTTCCATCTCGCCGGGTTGCAGATAGACCAGCGACCGCATCGTTTGGACGGCGCGTCCCTTGTCGTCCAGCGCCTGGAAATAGACGGGTATTCCCGAAGGCACCTCGAAGTACGCGCTGCCATCGGCTTCTACGGGAACGGTCCCCAGGACATGCCGTCCCATCGAACCTTGGCCGGCTCCGACCTTTGGCCTGTCGGCATGAGGCGTGGTCTTTGTGAAGATCTCAAATACGCGCAAGGCGGTAATGGGATGCTCTTCGGGGAAAGCCTTCGGCCAGCTGTCACGGACGTTTTGCAGGTAGAATGTACCTATATTCCGCTTCGCCATCGAGCTGTCAATGCTCGAGTAGATGATAGGCGGCATCTCGCGGCTCTCGATGGGAAGCGCCCAGACGGACGATATCCTGGGGTCGCGGTACAAAAGCTCTCGATTCCCGAACGTATCGCAAATGTAGAGTCCAAACATGTTGGGGAGATTGCCGCCCGGTTCGCCTTGAAGACAATCGAAGGAGTAGGAGGCAATCCAGGCTTTTTCGGAAAGCGGCCATGGCGACTTGTAGCAATGGCCGGGCCAACGGAGTTCTTCGGTTGTCGCCTGCGTCTGTCGTTTCGGATCAAGGATGCCTCCTGCCCAGTATCCCGTAGGTTTCCTGTCAAATGCGAGGTCTCGTGTTTTCGTCGGTCCGTAGGGGAGTCGGCTTTCCGATTCGGGGAATCTGACTTCCGGCGTCAATCGCGTCAACGGCTCTTCGCCATCGACTCCCTGGAGGGTATCGACGAGTATGACCGATCCTGCTGTCATTCCATGGTGCGGGGCTGCGGTCGCCATCACCTTTCGTGATCCCGGCACGGCTCGTGCTTCCCAGATTCCGCAAGGATTCCAGGTGTTGTTGCCGTAGAAGATTTTGACGCCGCCGCCATCGGGGCGTGCTGTCCAAAGGTGTTGGTAGAGGACGGCGTTGCGATCGACATAATCCCATCTGGTGTAGAGGATCCTGCCATCGGGGAGCAGGGATGGATTCCATTCATGTGTTTCGTGGAAGGAAATCGAACGGGGTTCCGAGCCATCCGGACGCATTCTTGACAGGGTATAGACGAAGCAGGGACCACTGCCGCATCGGTGGTATCCGCCACGCATCGTCGACGAGAACAGGATGTCGCCATCGGGAAGGCATACGGGGAAGAAATTATCCGTATCGCCTTGGGTCAATTGCACGGGCTTGCCTCCGGCTATCGGCATCCTGTAGAGGTGGAATCGGTACTGTGACGTTGTCTTGTCATACGTCCATGTTTCCGGCAATTCCTTGACTGGCGAGTACGCGAAATAGAGATTTTTGGCATCGGGTGACAGTTCAGGAGTCATAAAGCTTCCCGGCGGCAATTCCGTCGGCGTGATTTCCCGCGTTTTCATCCCGATTCCTGGTTGTTCGAGGATGAAGATTCCGCCTCCTGGGCGCGAGCAATATCCGTACATCTGGGTCAACTGATGGCTCATCACGGAAGGTGCGTTCTTCAGGAACAGGAGCGGTGATTTCGGCAGTTGCGCCAAGGCGACCTTTCGCAATGCGCGATGCAACGCAAGCCACTCGGCCTCGTCGGCCGTCGCAGCAATCGCTTCAGTCAATCCCATCTTGTTGAATCGTTCTCTCAGCGTTGGTATCACCTCGGCAAACGTCCTAGGTTCGCGCGGTGTCTCGATTCCGTCACGCATCCTCCAATCCCATTCAATCAAAGCTTCGGCAATTTCCCGGTCCAGGTCACCTGAGCATCTAATGGGCGCCTTCGAATACGGGGCGCGCCAAGGACGCAAGGCACGTGGAAGCTTGCCGCTCTTAACGGGTTCTCCGTCAAGGCGCCAATCGCCCTTGCCAACGACGCAACGCCAACCTTCCAACCCATCGTGACCCAACAACAGCAATTGGCTATCACCCTTCTCGTAAAACCAAATTCCAGAGGCGACCGCCGAAGAGGGATGGACCACAACCCCGTCCAAGGTCACACGGGTGCTGTCAGCTCGCCGGAACATCTCCTCAAACGCATTCAGCGTTCCAGGCAAATCGGTTTCGTGTCCGCGTTCGGGCTTGTCGTCCACATAGATCAGCTCGCCGAATCGTTCGCCGATTGCCCTTGCCAGTTTTCGCGCACTGTCGGGCGGCACCAATGTGTCCTTGCCACCCAGGGTGATGGAGACCGGCATCGTAAAACGTTCAGGGAAATACATCGCGCTACGCTTGCGATACTCCTCGGGGACCTGTTCCTTCGAGCCACCGAAGGACACCGAAATCGCATCCTGGAACTGGTCATAGGACACATGGTCGGCCAATGGATTCAGGGCAACAACGCCGGAAACCAATTGTGGATGCAATGCCGCGAACGTCAAAGCAGAGGTGCCGCCCATCGAACCGCCACTGACGAATATGCGCCCGATCTTGTACTCCTTCCGCAACAATTCGATCAGCTGAAGCATGTCGGCTTCGGCGGCAGGTCCCATCCACGACGTCTTGGCACGGTAGTCGGGAGAAACGATCAGCATTCCGCGCCGTTGGCCCGCAACCCTGGTTCCACGGCACTCGCCGCGGTTATCACGAATGTACTGCCAACGGTCGGAACCATGGCCATGAAGCGCAAAAAGCAGATCAATCGGCTTGTCGGCATCAATGGCCTTGGGACGCAGCATGACGTACCGCTGCTCGCTGCCGTCATACTTGGCGATAAACGAGCAATCCAGCTCGTCGTAGGCAAAGCCATCGACTCGATCGTCATTGGATGGACGGGTCAGGAAATCAGCCGGTCCGAGCGCTGCCGCCGTAATCCGAAGGTCATCCAGGTCGCCGCGATAATTTATCGACTCGTTGTTCCTGGAGCCGATGTACAGGATATCGTCCCGAAACGCAGTCTCAACCGAGTCGGTATACTTGCTTTGCGGTTGTCGGACTCCGTCCACATAGAGGATAAGCTTGTCGTTTCCTTGGGCTTTTTTGTCGCAAACGATTGCTACATGGTGCCAGAATCCTGCGAGTATGGTTCCGTCCGGCGAACGGTCGATGTGCCATCCCGGCGACTTCAGGTTTCCGAACACGGCACCCTGGGTGCCCCAATCGTCCAACGAGACGCCGAAGGATCCTGTGGCTTCCCGCCATCCCATGCATGGGGTTTGTTCGATCACCACCATGGGACCGCCGCCATCATTTGCCTTGCGGATGAAAAACTCCACCGTAAAGCGATCGTACTTGCTCATTTCGAGTTTCGCCAACGTATTCAGGGATTGGCTCCCCGTAAATCTGGCGTAGTTTCCCTTGAACGTGGTTCCCGATCCTGTCAACGATCGACCATTGCCGCTGGAATCAACCAAGGGATTCGAACTGTCAAACTTCCAGTAGCCTATCGTCTCACCCAAGGCGCATGTGCAAAATATCCCCGCAAACAACAATATCGAAAATATCGAAGTCCAGGCCATGTCCATTGGAACACTCCACTTTTATGCACTTATACCGAAAAATCACAACAACAAACACATTGATGAATTTACACCGACTATAGGCACAATCAAATACGAAGAATGCTGAATGCGGAATTATGAATTATGAATGCGGAATTATGAATTATGAATGCGGAATTATGAATTATGAATGCTGAATGCTGAATTATGAATGCGGGAAAAAACGATTTGTTCGATTGGGTATTCAGGAGGCATGTCACATGGCTTTTGAGTACGAAACCGATGAATTTTTGCTTTGGCTTTGGGGTGGTTTTGCGGACACTAGCCCCACAAACCCCAACGTAACGTCCCAGGTCCCAGACACCAGTCGCATAGGTCACATTTGTCTCATAAGTCTCATTTGTCCCAGTCCCATAAACTCCAATGCCGAACTCACAGGGCATGTCACATGGTTTATATGTTATTTGCATTCCCCGCAATTCCCCCCACGGCGAGAATGGGAACTAACTCGTCGGAGCTGTGGGGGAAGGAATTGCGGAATGCAAATCGGAAAGGGGGGT
>Ga0123335_1004721_pt1 | contig 17257 bp, 11 predicted proteins | sample BiotimSIPDNA_2_FD_89707 | JGI IMG/M metagenome (GOLD analysis project Ga0123335, IMG submission 89707) | Anaerobic biogas reactor microbial communites from Washington, USA - Biogas_R2 time_0 SIP DNA | ecosystem: Engineered > Bioreactor > Anaerobic > Unclassified | place: Washington, USA...
CTCTACTCGCTCCTCGACCGACTGAAGCTGCTGCACCTGTTCGCGCAGGTGCCCAAGTGGGCGAAGTAGCAAGAAAGGTCGGGGGCCCCGTACCTGTTTTGTCCTTCTATGGGGGAAGTTGGGTTAAATCCGGCAACTCCTCGGCGCAAAGAAAGCTTCCGAAAAAAAACATCAACATGCCAACGCAGAAAAAACGAGCCATGGCAAAATCCTTTCTTGTCTAGGAAATATAGGTTTTGAAAAGCCTTTAGCGCTAAACTTAATGCGCAAATTGATAATGTTCAACCCAAAAAAAGCAGTTGACGGCATGACAATAATTTAGGTACGGGCATCCTGGGTGCCCTCCACGTAAAGAAAAACTATTTTCTGCGGGCCTTCAGAAGCTTGAAATTTCGCACCCAATACGTGAGCTTCGTTCCTTTCGGATTGCATCCCAGCCGAATCTGATACACCCCGGCCAAATCAACTGCCGAAGCCGAGTCGCGCAACATGATTCGGCGCGTCTCCCATTGGCTCAATGGTGGCAAATACGTCAGAAGCTGTGATTTCCCCTTCTCGTGCTCTGTATTGAAGCAGAGCATCAGGTACGTATGCACGAAATCGTTTTCCACCTAGTTCTGGGCTGTTTTCACATCGAATTGCAAGGCAATGGCATCGGCCAGGTCTTTCTTTGGCAAGTCGAGTACATGTTCCGGGTAGAACCACTTGTCAACGCGCATGTCCCCCCAATCCACATCGAAGCGCAATGCGTTTTCCTCCTGGTCAAAAGCAACATTGCATGTCGCCGCCGAATCATTTCGTTTCCAGGCTTCCGGCCTTGCCAGATCCAGGTCTTCCTGAACGCAGTTTTTGAGGAAGATTCCAAGGCATTTAATGGTGAAAGCCAGTTTGGAGGTAGTCTTGCCTTCAAACACTCCCGTTAGTTGGAAAGGCACATCGTACTCGCCTGGATCAGGCTTGGGCACAAAAACCGCTTCGAAACTCGTCACATCCCAAGGTTTAAGCGTCAAACTCGCCGGCATGCCAACCAATTCGCCGCCACGAACCTCCAGATGACCTACCTTGCTGCGGCTATCCAAATTCCATGCGTGAACCCTTACTCGTCAACTCGATTTCTGTAAATCCGTGGACGACTTCATCCCAGTCACCACAAGATCATCGGAATCCATGTCAATCCGCAAGATGACCGTCAAATCCTCGTCCTCACGCGGGCGATACCCCTCGACACGACCAGCCGGCCGAGCCACTTCGCTTACCGAAATCCCCTTGACTCCACGAAGGTACGACGGGTACCGAGTCGCATCCACGATCGCCTTGCCGTCTCGAGAAACGACTTCACTCACACCGCCCATCATATCCGTCTCAGCATACTTTCCATCCGGAAGCGACAGCGTCAGCTTCACGACTGGCTGCTTGGGATCAGGCTTGGAATCCACATACGATTCCTGCCAATACACCAATGTATCGGTGCCATCAGGCAAGGAATACAGGTACGCACTGATGCCCTGCCCCAACGCAACACGCCCAAGAAGCTGACCGTCAACCACCTGCGACGTCATCGTCGAAATGCTCGAATAGATCGGCTTGACAGAGCCATCGCGTCTCATGCAACCCCAATCCTTGTGCCCTTCACCCTCATTGTACGGCGAAAACACGAAGTAGTAGTTTCTTGCGACGCCTTCCATCTGCATGGCAATCTGCGACTTGACGTAGAATTCCGCCTGCAGCATTTCCTGTTCCTTCGTATGCGCCTTGAATGTCGGATTGATTCCCTCTCCTTTCGCATCGCCTTCCAGGGTACATCCCGCTTCTGTAATCCACAGGGCTCGTCCTGGAATCCCATGGCGTTTTTGAAATTCTCGCAATTCCTTCAAGGGACCCGCATACGCCGCCGGGCTGTTGTAGATGTGGTAGTTGACGATATCGGCATACTTGGCGGCATCGTTTTGGTACATGTTCTCGTGATACTGGGTATTGACACCCGAACAGACTGCCCCCGGTGCGGCAATCACTCCCGGGTTTCCCGCCTTGAATCCCAGGTAGGCCGCCTTCATCGCCGCCATGTAGTCCCAGGATGGCTCGGGTGCAAACGCGATGTCCTGCTCGTTCCAAAACTCCCATGCATCGGTTTCGGACTTGAACGTAGAAGCGATGTCCTTGCAAAACTCGTACAAGGCAACCAGGTTTCCCGGGAGGCTCTTCAGCTTATCCGTCCAACCTGGAGCATCGTGGAACATCCCCGTCGTCAGCAAGCCATGCGAACGCAGCAACTGCGCATTCCGCAAATAGCGTCCGTACTCAAGTTCTTTGGGCAACGGATTCACTTCAGTCCATCCCAGCCGGTCACGCACATGCACTATCCCGCTCCAACCGAGCAAATCCGCAACCAGCTTGAAACCATCCCCATTGTACCATGGACAAGAAAAATCCGATGCCTTCGCCAGCCAGCTGTGCGCCGAATCAATCCCGAAAAACGAACTGGTCGGACGTTTGCGACCTTCAGGATTGGGTATGACTGCAAAGGTAAAGTCCCGCAATTGAGTCTCTCCTGGATGACGAGTCGAAATCCTGTAGTACCCAATTGGCAAGTCCTTCAGAACCAAATCGCCTCCGTCTGGCCATGCACCGGATTGCAGGGCGCGATCTCGCCAATCCCATAGCGTATATTCAAGGCCGGCAAGATGAGTCGTACAGAAAACGACAATCCCTTGCCCCGAAAACACCACTGTACCAGGTGCATTCGTACCCAATGCCGGCACGATGTCACGGGCGATCGGCGATCCCACAAATCGAATTCCCCTGAACAAGATCGCACATTCAAGATTGTTCGGATTCCAACCCAATCCGAAATCCTTCGCATCAGACAGCTTTTTCCCGCTCAGATCGACTCGTACTTTCAGCCATTCGTTGGGCTTGGGCAGCGGGAACTCCGTAAATCCCATCAGCATCACATTGGCGAAGCGGGCACCCAGGTACGGGCCAACTGGAATTATCTTGACCTCGAACTCAATCGCCTCGGCTCCGTTCAACGTCTCCAAATGGCTCAGCGTGAATACCGGATACATCCACTTGTCAACTTTCGGAGAAAAGACAACGTCAAATCGCAAGGCATCCTCAGCCTCGTCAAAGCTGCACCTCAGCTGTCCAGATGAATTCCGATTCCACCGGCCAGGGGACTTCAGCGACACATCGCTGGGAAAACCAATTCGCCTTGCCTCGCCGTACGAGGATACAGCAAGCCCCAATGCCAAACACGCCAACGCAACTTTACCGCTCATTTCGTCATCCCCTGCTGAAATTCTCTAAACTGGCGATGCAGTTCCTTGTCCTTGTACTTGTCTTCGGATGAACTCAATTCCCGCTCATCGTATCCGCTTCGTATTTCCCGCACAAGCACTTGCCGCCCGGAAACCTGAAACAAAGCCCGCCATGTACGATACGCAAGTGCGACCTCACCGTCAATGGACACCAACCGATGCAGCTCGCCATTCATAGGCTCGTATTCAAGCTGAGTCACGATGAATTGACGAATACAATCAACCCCATGGGACTCAAGCCAACTCAATTCAACCTCGCAACGCGGCAAAAACACGACGTCCAACACGTCACAGCCACCCTCGCCAGTCCAACCCAAACTTGCGTCAGGAAACGAATCCGCATAGGACAAGTATGGCTTGATGTCCAAAATAGGAGTTCCAGACAGCAAGTCGTGGTGCGATATCCAAACCTCCAAACCGCTTATCCCCTCCAAGCGTACCGCGCTGATGCCCAATGGATTGGGACGATAGGGAGAACGACTGGCAAACACGCCTACCTTACGATCGACGTGGCGGGGAGGACGAACCTTCGGACGCCAACCCTCATTCCTGTGAAAGACGTACAAAACCCAAATGTGCGAAAAACCAGACAAGTCGCACAGCCCTTCCTCGTAGCCCTTCCCGGCCACAAGGCGTATCACGCCGACAGCCCCGCTGGATACCGCCCCCTGGCGGGGAACGTCATAAGGATATTTCGCCGAACCCTCAAAATAGCCTATCGGCTCAAACGACCTCGTCCCGTCCAATTCCATTCTCCAAATGCCACAGTTGTTTTTGCGGATAAAAACTATTCCGTTTTCTCGCGAAGACGAACCAACCACGGAAAACCAATATGAAACCGATCGCCGAGAGTATCTTTCTTGCTGTCAACGATCAAACTCAATACGACTCCCTGGCCGGCATACTCGGTAAAGTCAATCACGGCAAGCTTCTCCTCGTGGTCATACTTCCGCTCGAAACGCAAGGGACGGCTGCTAGGAACAGGAGCCTCGACACAACTCTCAAAGCGATGCTTCTCAACGCCATTCACAGTTATCGACAGCAAGATGCCATCGCCGACGGACTCGCCAAAGTCACGATACCAAACACGCATCTCGGAGGGATTGGAAGGAACGCGAATCGCAAAGTCAAAGCATCGACGACCACGGCCGCCCAGGCAATACACATCCTGCTTCCCAGCAGCGCGTACTTCGCCCAAATCGCCAACGCGAACGCCACCGGAATGAGCGTAAATCCCCGAACGCATCAAACGGTATGCCTTCGTCTCGGAATGACCCAGCTCATACCCGTACGTCGGCGGAGACGCAGGATTGCGCAATGCCAGAAACGACAAAGGCAAACGTCCCTTGTAGCGGTCATCAGGACTGCGCTCCTGGCGGACGCCATTCAACCAAAGCTCGCGATAGGCCATCGGCACCTCGACCTTGAACTCAACCTCCTGCGTCCCTTCGTCCGAAACAAACTCCAAATACGCAAATCCACCCTGTTCCAAATACCGCTCCAAACGAACAGATGGCGGCAACGACACCACGCGCAACGACGGAGGCTGCTCGTCTTCTATCGGTGTCAACGCATAGTGGACATCGGGATTCAACCCGAACAAGCCCCAGTTGTCCTGCAATGGCCAACCAGGCAAATGAAGTGTGCCATGATAGTTCTTGACCCCGTGGAGACGAGCATAGATTTCGTGCCCATTGGGGCCGAACATCGTCTGAACTAGCCCATCGTCGCAATACGTATAGGTTCCGTCAATTCCTTGGTACAGGCAAATCGCATCGCCCTTCAACGTTCGCATCGGATGGACTGGCACAAGATTCTTGTTGGCAAACAGGATCGCACGCTCGGTCAAGTGCGCTCCCATTTCCCCGGTTCCGACCCTGTCGTACTCACCATTGACCATCCCCAATCCTCCCAAGGAATCGCTTGTGGAGGCGATCGCATGCATCGTAGCGTCGTCATCGGCGCCAACTGTCGGAATCCACGCACAGGTTCCGAACAAATATCCGGACACGGGCAGATAACCATGCAAGCCTCCCCAAATCCGGGACTTTTCCATTCCCGACGCCAACTCGTACAAGACCCAACGCAAGCCATGGGCGTACGCGGATGACCCGTTGCGAGACGTTTTGGCAGGCAGAACACCGCTTCCAAAATCGTACCACAACACTGATTTCGAGGGCAGCAATTCAGACAGATTCGGAGTTGTTCCCCCGCGATCGACCACGACCTGAATCAAACTTTCCAGACCTTCATATTTGTCACGCAAATCCATCGATTCACCATGAGCAGCCCTGTACCAGCGCCGATACGGCGCCATCGCCATGCGCCAGTCGCCGGCAAAGCCATCAAGCTTAAGCTCAAAGGATTTGGCTGGCAACTCAAAGCCAAAGCCCATTCCCCAGCGACCGTCACGCAAAACAGAAGTGTACGCAATGTCCTCGGCAGCCTCGACCCACATCCCCAGAGACTTGTATTCGCGCTCAATTGCAAACACCGGTGCCTCGCAATCCGGTCCCGTCATGTAACGCTCCGTAAAGTCGACCTTCCCGTGACAAATCGCAACACCACCACGATGAGGCATCACCAAACGAGACGCCGGCGATATGTTCACCAACGGCAAATGATAACCCGATGACGCAACATTGCTTGACATCGACAACACAAGTGCGCCAGACGAATCGGTGCTGACAAAAACAGAAAACTCAGCGTCAGAAGAAAAATCACTGCCATCGCCAAGACCGCGCCAGGACAATTGCCAACCATCCTCAAGCTCACGTGCATTGAAGACGGATCGCCGGTCAGGATGGCGATAGCCACCTGTTTCACCTATCTTGACGCCGTACTCAAGGGTACCCGAATCGTTCCCCAACTCGGAAAACATCACATTGCCCTTCAGATGACGGCACTCCACCAAGCGACCATCCTCGAACAAAACCTCCAAACGAGGCGAACGCAAACGGGCACCACGTTCAGATACACGAACCATTTCAACATGGGAACGGCTGACGCATCCGTAGCTCAAAACCAAAAACAAGACCAGTGATATAACTCGAATTGCAGAAATCATCGTGGCAATATTCCTAGATCAAACAAACTCCAGCAAGCTGGCTTCATTCAAATATCCCGCACCGGCGACCGATTGGAAAACACGACCGCCAGGCAAATATCCCGTGTGGCTAAAATGCAAGTGACCAGCCAAAACCGCCTTTACCAACGGCTCGCCCAAAGCATACTCGATAAAAGCGTTCGTGCTCGCGTCTGCCAATTGCTGCCGGTACCGGTAATCTTCATATCCTGCCATCCGCTCAACTGGACAACCGCATACGTACGCGCAAGGCTTCTTGCGAACAACCATCATCTCCTCATACAATGCCTCCGAGTACAATGCCGTGTGCATCATCAAGACCATCGGCAACCCCTTCGATGCCTCAGCCTTCAGCAATTCCAATTGACGCCCGTTGAACAAATAGTACGAATTGTCGATAGCGACCAGATTGACGCCGCCGATCTCCCGTGACGCGAACGTCATGTCGTTCCTGAAAGTCGCCTGCACTCGATCGCAGCTTTGGCGCTTGTACGCCTCGTCTTCCCAAGCCTCGCCGACGTACAGGCTGAACTCGTGGTTGCCAACCGCCATGAAATAATCGACATCCTTCAGCTTTTCGCGCGCCACCTCGAAATTCCTGTGCGAGACAAAATCCAGCATGTCGCCCGTATGCAGCAAGAGGTCGCAATGATCCTTGGCATACGCAATCATTTCGTCCAGGTACTTTTCGCAGTTGTTCGTATCGCCTTCGAAGCTACGACGTCGTGACTTTGCCAGCGCCAGCTTCCGTTCGTCGTCGCGGTCATCCGCAAAGGTCAGGTGGTTGTCTGCTATATGCAGAAACCTCAAAGGCTTCGGCAACCCCAGTTCAAGACGCAAAGTCGTCAGTTTCATAGTTCCTCTCACTCAATCCACAGCACTCGAGTTTCGCCAAACTTCAATCCAACTGTAAGCTTCGATGCCGGCTCATTTGCCAAAGCCTTTCCGCTAATCGCATCGAACACGCGACCCGACTTTGGCAAGGTCAGCGTCACGTCTCCGGCATTCGTCGCATGAAGGACTACCAGCTTGTCGTCAGTGTAGAAGACGCATTCGCGATCGGTCCACAAATGGACACCAGCTCGCTGACACGCCAAGCGCAACAATTCCCAAGGCACCTTCGTACTCGCGCAGAAAATCGAATTCTCCCGAAGCACGACTGCCGCAGATCCATCCCACCAACGAGCCAACACCTGGTCGCCATCACCCTCTTCGACGCTCATCAACAACGGGGTCTTCGCCTCAATCCACCACTCCTTGGGCATGCCCAAAGACTGACCCAACTCCGTCGACTTGATGACCATGCTCTCCTGCAAGGGCTCCAAGCGACGCAATCCGTACCCGGTCAACTCGCGAGACTCGGCCAACGAAACGCCCGACACGGGATCGAGCACGCCTGGCGCATGGCACCACAAAGCAAACTTCCCTGACAATGCCGACTTCAACCCCTTGCGTCGAGCACCGTCCAGTACCCACGGATTCTGCAAGACAACCAAGCGGGACGACACCTTCCCGGCAATCAAGTCATCAAGCATGTACTGCCCAAAACCAGCTCCCAAGCGAGACATCGCCTTGCGCAATTCGGAGATCAAATACCCTGTCACGGGACGACCATTCAAGGTATATACCGCAGAGTATTCGTCAAACACGCAGGCAACAGGAGGCGCATACACGCGTGGCGAGGCCAACTTCGCCTCATCAAGAGGAGCCAATTCAGCCATCACGCGCCACAGCTCCGGGTCGTTGTACCAGCCAACGCAGCACAAGTCCATCCACCAGCACGCCAAATTGCGCACAATCTCCTGGGCCGTGTTCCTGCGCAAGATCTGCTGGCTCTCCCACAAGTCCGCGGCATGATAACTCAAACCTCCCAAAGTCCCTCCGGCAGCCAAATACGTACGGGTGTCATCCTCGTACAACCACAGCTTACCGGACAACAACACCGATTCCGCAACCGTCATCGCATGACCGCCGCCGCCAAGCTGGCGATCCGTGTAGGAAATCGGAGAGCACAAGATGTCGATGTCACTGGAACCCAAGATCTTCCGCAAGCCCAAGTGACCGGACGCACTCATGCGACCCATCCCCGCAAACTCGTAGCCGTAGCCATAGAAAAATACGCAGAGACGGCGTCCGGACGTCGCTTCGCGGACGGTCTTCGCCAAAACCAGCATCGCATCAGTCATCTCGTCCTGCAAAAACAAGTTGTGGTCAATCACAGGCTGGGCTTCACCGGGAACCAACAGCATCCCATACGTCGATGCATTGCGACGAGCCTCCAAAGCCGGCACATCCACCGTTGACAAAGTCACCCCGGGATCACCCCACGCCTTCTGCAACGCGGCGTCGATCCCATAGCGTTTTGCAATCCAAGCCTTGAATGCCTGACGCTCGCAGGGCGAATAACCGTGGTAATCCTGACGCCAGCTGTCCTTGTAGAACCATTCCGAAGTCTCTTGCCCGCATGGATGATAACCCGCCATGTTGTCGGGATACTTCGCCTCCAAATACTCGATCAACGCACGCAAACGCTCCGTCGCATCGCGACGCCACACCAACGACGACACGCTGTACACCCGATCATGGTGCGCCTTCGGCTCCCGCCATTCCATCACCTCGCCGGGATGCTTGTCAAACCACCACTGCGGCGGCATCAAGCCGACTCGAGGGACCAACTTGGCACGAGGATTCACGGACAAAATCTGCTCGACAACCGTATCGACTGCTTTCCAGTCCGCCTCTTCGCCAGGACGCGGCCACGGAGTCGGAATCGCAGGCGAAATGAAATCGATTCCAACATCCATCGCCAAGCCAATCTGCTGCTGGAATTGCTTGTCGCCCATCAACTTGACAAACGACGGCGACGCAGGACGATACACTCCCTGGTTCAGCGATGTCTCGACCGTCGATTTGATCCAAAAACGAATGACATAGTCGTGCCCCACCACCAGCTTCATCGGCCTTGCCACGCTATAGACATGGAAATCAGGCCAAGCTTTGCCAGCAAGGGGATTCTTCAAGTCAATCCGCAACGCACCGCTACCATTGCGACCACCCTTGGGATCGTGGCTTAGCGTCCCAACCGTGTTCCGCTCGTCTTGTGGAAAGAACGTCCAATCATCGGGCACCTTGCCCGCTTCGAAGGATTCCTTCGGGAACAGGACCTCGCCTGTCGTCTTGTCCAAGACTTCGAAATCATCAAGCCAGACCGTCGTCGGCTTCCTGTCAAACCTGAAATGGAACGTCACATTAAGATCGCCCTCTTCCAGAGGCATCCGTTCCTGTTCTACGAATTGCTCGCCCGGCTTGACTTTGACGACCGTATATGTCGGCGCGCCCCAAAACCATCGTGGGCGAACCGGCTTCCCATTAACGTGGATCTGCGGCACACCGCCATTGTCCCGCACTCGAATCTCGCTGCCCATCGCAGCCAGTCCGCACAACGCCAATACAGCACAAAATGTTCGAGACATGCGTGACTCCTTATTGATTAGTTGACCTATGCCTTTAACTCATTGCGAAAATAATAATGTGTCCCATCCCGATGAAAAATCAATACTTTTCGAGCAGGACGAAACATAAAACCATCGTCTTCCAAACGCATCGTGTCGTTATCTTGAGTTTTTCCCGACTTAACACTACATTAGAATGTTTTAATAATTTTTTCATCAAGGCTCCATTTTTTCGCAATGATCACAAGGCGTTTCCAATCGATCTTCCGTCCTCAGAGCGGTGCTCTTGCATTTTTCATCAGCATCGTCTTTTGGGGAATCGCGGTAGGTTCCTTTGCGGCGGGGATCAACAATTTCCTCCATGAGATCTACGGCGTCGGGAAGCTGGATCGTGGCATCATCGAATTCTTCAGGGAAATGCCTGGTGTCTTCTTGGTTGTCCTTCTTGCCTTGTTGCATCGTGTATCGGACTGGCAGATCATGCGTCTCGGCGCCTTGATTGCGATGGTCGGCGTCGCCGCCCTATGCATTCCTGCAAACAAGGCATTGATCACCTTGTTCATCGTCATTTGGAGCACGGGGGAGCACTTGGTGATGCCGATTCGCCATTCGGTTGCGATGCAAGTCGCCCAAAAGGGCAAGGAAGGTCTTTCCCTTGGGTTCACGTCTGCCGTGATGCACGTTGGCACGGTTGCTGGCTCCTTGCTTGTAGCCGGTATTTTTTGGATTGGCACCCATTGGTTGGAGTGCCAAAACCCAAGGTTGCTGTTCAATATCCTCTGGGTTTTCATTGGGATTCTGATGTTGACCAGCTTCATTAGCACATTCACCGAGTACGCTCCAAAATCTCAATCCAAGCGCCCTAAGCTCTATTTCCACCGCAAGTTCAACATATTCTATTTGCTGGAGTTGTTTTATGGTGCCAGGAAGCAGGTTTTCATGACCTTCGCACCCTATGTGCTGGTGGTCATTTACAAACTCAACACCTCGCAGGTCGCGATGCTGATTGGCTTGAGCGGAGCGCTAAACATCGCGTTCGCACCGCTCATCGGAAGAATCTGCGACAAGGTCGGATACAGGAACGTCATGATCTACGACACCGTGATCCTCTTCTTCGTCTGCCTCTTCTACGGCTATGCAAACACTTGGTTCAGCCCATCGGTAGCCGTTGTCGTCGTATGCATCAACTACCTGCTTGATGCGATCATCTCGACGACGTCGATGGCGGCAAACCTCTACGTCAAGGACATCGGGGGTTCCAAGGACGAGATCACCGCCACCCTGTCAACGGGAATCTCCATCAACCACGTCATCTCCATCGGCGCGGCATGGGCCGGCGGCTGGTGCTGGGAACACTGGGGAGTCGAAACCCTCTTCATATTCGCGGCCGCAATGGCGATCGCCAACACCCTATGCGCAATGGCAATCCCCAAAAAGCAACCTGACATTCAGGAACAAGCACCATGAACAAATCGCGAAAAATCCCAGAATTGCTTGCGCCGGCCGGCAATCCAACAGCTTTGGCAGCCGCCATACAAGCTGGTTGCGATGCCGTATATCTGGGACTTAGGCAATTCAACATGCGGGGAGCGCCAACCAATTTCACCATCCCGCAACTGAAGGCAGCGGCAAAGAAATGCCGTGACAACGGCGTCAAGCTATACGTCACCGTCAACACGATCATCTACACCCAGGAACTCAACAAGCTCAACAAGTGCCTGGATGCAATCAAAGACCATGCGGACGCCGTCATCTGCTGGGATCTCGCTGTCATCCAAGCCTGCCTGAAACGGCATATTCCAGTTCACATCTCAACCCAGGCATCGGTTGCAAACGCGGAAGCGGCAAAGTTCTATCGCGACCTGGGAGCCGAGCGCATCGTGTTAGCCAGGGAATGCACGCTCAAGGAGATCGTCAACATCAGGAAAAAAGCCGGGATCCCAATCGAAGTCTTCGCGCACGGCGCGCAATGCGTCTCCGTCTCAGGGCGATGCTTCCTCTCGCAGGATACCCTCGGACTATCGGGAAACAGAGGGGTCTGCAGGCAAAATTGCAGGCGACCATACAGGGTCATTTGCCAAGACGGACCAGGAGACTTCGAAGTCTTCCCAAATGACAACCACGTATTCTCGGCTAAGGACCTCTGCACAATCCCGTTTATTGACAAATTGCTCGACGCAGGAATCGACTCACTCAAAATCGAAGGACGAAACAGACCGCCGGACTACGTCTTCACCATCGTCGATGCCTACAGAAACGCAATCGACGACTGGAAAAACAATGCCCTGACAACACAGCGAAAAGAACAACTCATAAACCAATGCAAGCAAGTGTTCAACAGGGAATTCTCCGATGGATTCTTCCTGGGAAGACCTATCCAAGACTTCACAAGAATCGAGAACAACGCCGCTACCCAGAAGCGAACGCTCGTCGGAAAAATCATCAATTACTACCAGAAATCCAAGATTGCCAGGCTTTGGCTGCAAAACGGAACGATCGGCGACCAGGAAGAACTCGTCATCATGGGGCCGACAACGGGAATCGTCAAGTGCCAAGTCGAGCATTTCATAAAGGAAAACGACCCGAAACTGGCGCCGCAGGCTACGGCCACGTTCAAATGCGAGCAAAAAGTCAGAGCCAACGACCAGGTCTATAAAATCATTCCAGCAGACGCACCATGATCATTCTAGCCACCGCCATCGCAACTGCCCTGCTCGCCCTGACGGCACAGGCCCAATACGTCCTGGGACCAACAAGCCGTTGGCTCGAACTTAAAGCCAAAATCACCCACTACAAGGACGCAAGGACGTTCCGAATCGTTGACGAAAGAGGCATCCCGCATCAACTGGCGCTGGGAGCAATCGAGCCGCCAAACCGGGGACAAAGGCACTTCAAGGAAGCCCTCGAACGAATCAAGCAACTCACGGAAGGCAAGACAATCCTAATCAAGCACAGGTACTTCGATCAACATGGACACTTGCTTGGACAACTCTATGTTGACGATACCTGGGTCAATAAATCCATGGCGGAAGAAGGATGGGCTTGGTTTTCAGATACCGATGACGATGCCCCAGAACTCAAGCAAGTCGTGCATAACGCGAAAATAGAAAAGCGCGGACTCTGGAAAAACCCGACCCCGGTGCCGCCTTGGCTCCATCGAAGGGGAAAGATCTCCTATCGCCCCGGGATGGAAAACGAGCCGCCTCCCAAGTACAGGCGATATCAAAGCACCAACGAACCCGCAGGAATGACTTACGGACGTTAGGAATACAATACCATGAATGATTATCCACGTGTCATCGCAGCAGTCCGTACCAGCAAAGACCTAGAAGCAGCTATCAATGCGCCAACCAAAGCCGTTTTCCTCTTGTCAGGCGACATCAGGACACTCGAAGAGCATTGCAACAGGTTGAACCAAGCCAAAAAACAGGTGTTCCTCCACCTGGACCTGGTCGAAGGACTCAAGGGAGATGCCGCAGGAATCGCGTTTGCCGCAGAACGATTCAGAATCAACGGCATCATCAGCACAAAAACCACATGCCTCAAACACGCAAAGGAGGCAGGACTGATCGCTATTCTAAGAGTCTTCATCATCGACTCATCAGCACTCAAAACAGGCATACAACTCGCAAAAAACTGCAAGCCGGATTGGGTCGAAATCCTGCCTGGAGTAGCACCCAAAATCATCAAAAGAGCGACAGCGGAATTCAATTTGCCAATCATCGCCGGGGGGCTGATCCAAGAACGGCAGGACGTCGAGGAAGCCATCGCAGCCGGAGCAACCACCGTCTCGACCTCGCGCCGAGAACTCTGGACCCCATGACAATGACCGAGCCTCACACTTGACCGGTGCCATCGCCTGAGCACGAGCACCCGGGATGCCCGTGCCGAATGATGAATGGCGAATGCTGAATGATGAATGATCTGTCCGACTGGGGCTTTGTCATGTTCAGCCGTTTGATCGGTGACATCGCCTGAGTACGGGCACCCGGGGTGCTCGTACTCAAGGGGAAGCCTTGGCGTCAACTACGTTTTTTAGGTTTAGCGAATCACAATTTCGTACATCATCCTGCCGCCGTTCGGACCGCGAACCGATACATCAATCGCAAATCCGTCCTTGGTCCGTACGACAGGCAGTTCCTCCAAGCGCTTGCCGTCACTCCGCAAATTCCAGGCCTGGATAGACTCAAATGCCTTGTGCTTGAATTCCACCTTGGCGCGACCGCTCCTGACCAAATGGGGCAGCTTGCCCCAATCCAGCAGCAATTGACGCTCGGCTTCCGCAAACAACATGCCCGAGTTAACCAAATCCGTCAGGTGATTCAGCAAGATCCGATTCGAATCCTCCAATGGCTTTCCATCCAGCGAAGATGCCCACACCGTCGCATCCGTGTCAAGTATCTCAACCGTCAAGCGACCGGTCTTGATCACCTCCCCTGCCGGACCAAAGCCACCAGCCGTGCGACTCGTGTCCAAAACCATCAAGTCACGCTCGGGAACCAACGTCAATTGCTTGTCAACAGACTGCTGCACCATCGGACTCTTGCTCATATCAGCCAGCGTATCAGACGGAAACCAACCCAATTTCCCAATCAACGAGGACAACTCACCCATCGATTTGCTGCCGAACGGATCATCACTCTCAAATACGGCGCCGCTGCGAACCGCGCCAGCCTCCAAGGGAATCGTGATGCCAGGACTGTAGTTTGTCGATTTCCCCACAATTGAACCAACCTTTGCCATCGTGACAATCCCATTCCAGACTGGATACATGTTCTCGCTCGGCTTCTTCTTAGATGCCTCGGTGTATCCTGGCGTGTACGCAAACGCGATGGAGCGCGGACTTGGTCCCATGTCGCCGCGCATGTACAGCATCAGCGATGCACGTTCAGCCACCTGGTTCAACGGATCGCGGCACAAGTCGAAATAATTCGTCACCGCCACATTGAACTCGCCCCAATTGCCGTGTGAATACGCAAAGCGCCACAAGCCGCTCCAATCTTGGATCGAACCCAGGCATCCCGTCAATATCCCGCCAATTCCACGATACCGACCGGGACCGGAATAGTTGTACTCCGTAATTGTAAAGGGCTTCCCGTACAAACGAGAAAACGCACTCCAGGTCCCCCCGATCGTACCGCGGCGAATCACGCTCTCGTTCGGACAACGAGACGGCAAACTCCAGTTCTTCACAGGAAAACTCGGATGGTCAACGTAAAAGTGGTGGTCAACATAATCGTACTCAGAACGAATGTTTTGAATCCATGGAGCGTACCCGCCGTAATTCATATCCGTCAGCAATGCCTTGCAACCCAATTCCTCGCGGATAAAGCGCCGCATCTCCAGGAACATCGACTTGAACTTGTCCTCCGTAAACGCAATCACGTCCTTGTGCTCCCGCAACGTGCGTTTGTCCTCCGGCATCGGCTCAACGACTTCCGGATACGTCGGCGTTCCCCACGCTTCATTCCGCTTCTCCCAAGTGCCGTACTTGGCGATCAGCCATTCGTTCCATGCCTTCTGCCAAAGCTCCCCCATCTTTCCCTTCGACATCAAGACGCCAAGATGCGCCGTGCCCTCGTTGATCATTGAAATCATCGCCATGCACGGATCCTCGGCGTACGTCATCCCTGTATAAGGATTCCGATGCGACAGGAAATTCCTGGTAAACGCCTTCCAGTTGTCCATCGCCGGCTTGTGCACGGGGATGTAGTATTTGAAATCTCCCCAACTTCCGCCCACATCCTCGCCATCGAACAATTCCTCCTTGTATTTGACGTACCTGGACACGTACATATCCGTCGTGCAGTAGATGCCTCGCTTCTTCAACTCGCTGAAGAAATAGTCGAACATGTCCATCCTGACCGGATCGAGATTGGTGGTGCAATTGGGTTCTTTCTTGATCAAGTCGTTTTCGTGATGGTGGAAACGCACGGAATTATATCCGAGCCGGTGCAATCGTTCCGCCAATTCCAGGCTTTGCGGCTTCGGATTCACCTGCCCGTTGCCGACGAAGTTCACCCCGTAGAACCGCTGGGGCACGCCAGGCAACTTCTCGAACTCGAAGTGGTCGCCACGCGCCTTCAGCCAACCATGCTTGCCGGCAGGCCCGTCGGTAAAGCCCAACGTCGAAAAATCCAATGCGCTTCCGGCTTCGACGCCGAGGACGACCTCAAGGGGAACCCATTCCTCATTTGCCTCAAGGCGAGTCAGCTGAGGACGATGAAACGAGATCGGCGCACCTGGCGAAAACTCCACTTCGAACTCCGAGGTCATCCCCGGCGTCCAGACCTTGTCCCCCTCGCCTTCCGGGGCGATGCGGAAGTGAAATGTGTCACTCCAACGCCGGCTGTCCTGAAGCAAGACAGGAGTCGGCTTCTTGAAGCGAAACACCATCGGACCGAACTTGGTGCCCATCGTCAATCGCGACACGGGACGGGACGCCAAATGGATGTTCTCAGGCAACGTGGCAGGGAACGGGACTGACTCATCGTCGTCATACTGAAACGAATACCCTATAAGATTCGCGGTGGGAAATGAAAATCCAAGGTACATCGTCACGACGTTCGCTTCCTTCGCGCAGGAAAAACCACAGCGCACAGACACCGTCTTTTCATCCAATTGCGATGGATCCAGCCGAACGGTGAAATCAACATCCTTCGCGGAAGCCGACGAATGCGAAACAATCTCGCCGGCCATCATCCGCTCGATGTCGATCCGACGGAAATCACCACCTCTCCAACCTGTCAAAAAGTAGTTTGGCTGAAATGAAAATACCAAGTCGCCATCGTGCCTCACGCGACCTGAACCGTCATTCGTCACACGAAACTCAAACCCGTCGCAATGCGACGCTGCTCCAGCCATGCCCATCACCATGATAAACACCATCCAAAATAGGTTCAATTTGACTTTCATCTTCGTTCCTTATGCTGTTTTTATTTATGCGGAAAATAGAAACATACCTCATTCAGGTTGATTTAGCAAGCCTCGCCGTCGGACTACCCATTTAAAATTGTCATTGCACTTGCAGTTGAAACCACATCCAAATGGCATTATGATAAAAAGTCCTTCCAAATCCACAACTCACAACCCCAAGGAACCACGACCATGAAACGGACCCTGATGACCATGGCAACCTGCACAATCGCAGCGCTCGGGCAAGCGCAACCGATCAACATCGGAAGCAGAAGAGAAGTCTTCTGGGACAACTTCATCGTCGACCAGGACAAGACAACCGCAACCCTGACGCTCCACCACCCGCAATTCGCTGGAACCGTGCTCGTTCATGACGAACCATACGAAGGCGATGGCTGCGACTACCACAACATACTCAAGGACGATGACAGATACCGCATGTACTACCTCGGCTGGGCCATGCCAAGCGCAAAGAAAACACCGCGGAA
>Ga0123335_1004725_pt1 | contig 17251 bp, 14 predicted proteins | sample BiotimSIPDNA_2_FD_89707 | JGI IMG/M metagenome (GOLD analysis project Ga0123335, IMG submission 89707) | Anaerobic biogas reactor microbial communites from Washington, USA - Biogas_R2 time_0 SIP DNA | ecosystem: Engineered > Bioreactor > Anaerobic > Unclassified | place: Washington, USA...
AACCAATACGGAAGACATCCAGATCTTTTTCGCCCGCAACGGGGTCAAAAACACCCGATGGATCCATCAGGGTTTCGCACCGGAATTCTTCGGCATTCCCGGTCAGGAATCGGTCAGAAGGGGCAGCCCCTACGCAGAAGCGGCCATGATCGGCTCCATGGGGCATCCGATCTATAAAAAGCGCAGTGAACGGGTGATCCTTTTAAGGAAAAAGCAGGTGGACATCAAGTGGTGGGGGCCCCGTCTCTCCAGGCAATGGAAAAACCTCCCCTATTTCTGCGGAGGGGTCCACCGGTCATGGGCAGGTAGAGAAGTCTATATGAGAGATTTTGCCGATGTGATCAAAAATATCAAGATTTTCATCGGACAGGATGCGGACATTCCCTTGACGGGTCTCGCTCTCAGCAACCGGATTTTTGCCGTTACTGGCTGCGGCGGTTTTTATCTCGGGAGGAAGACCCCGGGGATTGAAACGGCCTTTGAAATCGGCAGGGAGGTTGAGGTTTTCGAATCCGATGAGGAGCTGATCGAAAAGGTACGCTTTTATCTTGAACATGAAGAGGCCAGGGAGCGCATCGCCTCCGCGGGACAGAAGAAGGTCCTGTCGCACTATACGTACAGGCAGCAGATGGCCAAGATATTTGACTGGATTAAAGAAACGGGTCAGGAGTAAAGATGGGTAAGCTGGGCATTTCCGATTATGATGAGTACTGGGATGATCGTATTGAACGGAAGCATTATCAATATACGGATGTCCACCAAAAGATTGTCGAGGTCGCCCAAGGCGTCCTCGGAAACGAAAAAGCGCGCGTTCTGGACTGCGGCGTCGGTCCAGGCCACGTCTATCGCGAACTTTCAAAACTCTATGAAGCATACGGCCTGGAAATCTCGGAAAAAGTATTCGGTCTTTACAGATTCGACACCTCCCGCATCCAGATCTGGGACCTCAACAATGGACTGCCCCCCTTCGATCCTCCTCTGGACCTGATCATCGCCAGCAGAATCGTCCACCATCTGGACGATCCCATCGGCTTTCTGGGGCATGTACGGAAAAACTTAAGGGAAAAAGGCTGGTTTATCGGGGTGATCCCGAATATCTGTTATTATCATCACCGGATTAAATTTCTCCTCGGGAAATTTCCTCCGATTTCCGGAGCCCATGTCAACTTCCAGACGGGTCCAACCTTCGAAAAAATGGTCGTGGCGCAGGGATTCGAGCTCCGGCAGTTGATCACCCCCAAAAAAACGATTCGGGCCAAATTCTGGCCGACGGTATTTAGTCAGGATCTTCTCTATGTATTCCAGAAATCGGAAACGTGATTTTCTGAACCGGCTGGCGCCTTACGGCCTGAAATCCGTTCACAGCAACGAGGCCTTTCGCATCCCCGTCAACGATCAATTCGTGTTTGTGAAGGTTTATGGCCCCAAGAAACCGCGATTTTCATATGAAATCAGGAACATGCTGGACTGGATCGGTATTCGTCAACCCATCGAATACCTGGCTCCTCAAAAGCGAAAAGATTGGGAAGAATACTACCTGAGGCATTGGCGCGAAAAGGGATTCCTTGTCCCTGTCGTTCTCGCCTCTCCCTTTCCGGAATACAAAGAGATCCCGCATCTCTCCACAAAATTCGTTGAGGGTACCACTTTAAAAGTCGTTCTTAAGCAGGGTTACGTCTCATCCAGGGATGTCCTCGGAAATTTTTTTGAAGAGATTTCCAAACGCCATCAACAGGCACTTCGGACTCAGGACCATTATCTTTTTCACGTCGATGCCAATACCCAGAACATCCTTTTGGTGGAAAATCAATTCTATCATGTGGATTTTGAAATGGGACGTCCTTGGGAAAAACCCAGGGAAAGCGCCTGCCGGGAACTATCAAAACTTCTTATTTCCATTGGAGAAGACGTGGAGCCCGAGGAGAGAAATTTCGTGTATGCCCTTTTCAAAAAGTGCTACGGGAACAGCGATTTGCTTGATCGCCTTGATAGAAGCGTCAACGGGAGACCTTTTCAGAAACTGCATCGATGGCGGAACGAAAAGAAAAAAAGAATAAATCCCCGGTGCGTTACCCTGTATGACCTCGTTGATTCACTGAGAAACATTAGAGGGAATTTTTCAGGTGCCCCGATGGATAAGGATTGATCCGTGGGATTTATCCTGCAGGACTATAGCGAGGCACAATCCCCTTGACTCACAAAATCCTTCTTCATATACTCCTCCCACCCAAATGACCTATATAAATTCCAAAAATCGCATAACCGTTTCAGGAAAGCAGACATGATCGCCCTGTTCTGTCCAAAGTGCAAAAGTCAGCTGAATCCGGCAGGTCATGACCTATCCTGCCCCGCCTGCAAGCGGACCTGGAGCAAGAAATGTGGAATCATCTCATTCATTGACGATTCCTACTCCTACGGAAGCATCACGAAGGATCAGTGGGAAGAGATATTCCAAGACATCTCGGACAAGTCCAACGAAGAAATTCAAAGTTACTTTCTTGCACATAAAATGAAAGGGAGGTGGCCTTACATTCAGTCCTTCAGGACTAACAAGGCCGATGGAACCTTTTATCTTCCTGTAACTGCAAAGGATAAGGTCCTTGATATCGGCTGCGGGCCAGGATCTCTAAGTGTCCCTTTAGCCAAAAGGGCTGGAGAGGTTTATGCCGTTGACGCAACCCTGGCAAGGCTCCGGTTTCTTGAACTCAGGGCTAAGAACGAAGGGGTATCCAACATCCGTACCTTCCACGCCAGCGCTCTGGCCATGCCTTTCCAGGGATCGTCGTTTGACCACGTCCTGATGAATGGCGTCTTCGAGTACATGGGTGAATGGGATCAGAGTCGCCCCCCTGAAGTGGTACAAAAAGGGGTTTTAAAAAACATCCATGGGTTGCTGAAGCCAGAAGGACATCTCTTCATGGCCATCGAAAACCGATATGGTTTTGATTTCATTTACAGAAAGCGCGATCACAGCAAGCTTTACCTGACGAGCCTCATGCCAAGGCATCTTGCTGATCTGGTCACCCTTGCCCTGAGGAGAAGGCCCTACCGCACATATACATATTCCTATCGGGGATATCTCGATCTCTTTGCCAAAGAGGGTTTCAAAGACATCACAATCTATTACGCCTGGCCGAGTTATCAAGACCCGCGCTTCATCATTCCTTCACGCAACCGGAAAGCCTTCACCTATTTCCTGGAAAATTTCCTCCGATCTTCCGATCGGACCATGTATCTCTTTTACACGGCAGCTTTTGGGTTAGGGATGGAAGGACATTTTTTCTCCCATTTCATCATCACGGCAAAAAAGGGCTTAGAGCGCGGAGCCGATGCTCCATAAGCCCGAGGAAAATGTCCATGCTAAATGAAATCGCCAACACAATTATCAAGAGCCGCCATGCGTTCTCTTTGTCCGAGCAGGACTGCCGAAATCTTTCCTTCCTCAAGGTCGGCGGCAATCCCTGGGCTGAAGGAAGAATCAATTATCTTGTATTCACGGAAGGCTCCACCGCACCGGTTCTCTTTGTGAAGATGATCCGGGAACGCGCAAAGGGCGTCGCACTCCAAAGGGAATACGAGCTTCTGCAACAGCTGGCGAGTCACAATGCCGTTGCTCCCTTCCTTCCCCTACCTGCTGTTTTACTCTCGCCGGGGGACCATCCCATTCTGGTGCAGGGCGTCTGCCGGGGCCGGAGGCTCATTTCATCCCTGAGCAAAAGTCCTTTTCTCTTCCACCAGCAGAGCAGGATCGCCCGTAATTTTCATCAGGCTTCCCGCTTTCTGAAGGTCCTGAACGGCAATATTCAACAAACCCTGAGAATAGAAGATTTCCATCGGCTCTTCACAGAACCCCTTCTCTCCTTCGAAAGGACACTGATGGGTAAAAACGATCCCGTAATGGAAGCTTATCTGGAGGAAGTGGGGAAACAGGTTGTTACCTGCCTTTTCCTGACACCGCTCCATGGCGACTATTCCGCCACCAATATCTTTCTTGAGCCCCAGGGCGACCTGAAGATCATCGATTGGGAAACCGGTTCGTCCAATGGCTTACCCCTCTGTGATCTCTTCTACTTCATGACGAAGTACATTCATAATCTAAAGATATTGCCCAAAAATCGGTGGCGAAGGGTTGAAACGGCCTACTTTGGGAAGACACGCATATCCGGATTGATCGAAGAAACCGTCCTGGACTACTGTACATCAATGAAGATCCCCGTACATGCGGCCCGGTTGATACTCCCTTTCCACTTCCTCCTCAAGGCGAAAACGAAGTTTTCCATGAGGAGCAGGGAGATGACGGCTCCGTGGTACAGCTTGTTTCGTTCTGCCCTGAAGCATGAAAGGGATCTTTGCTTTTGATTTTAATAAGGCTATCTTTTTCTATTTTCCACAGAAAGAGACATACTACGGAAAAGCCCATAGGCGTAAAACAGGATAAAAAGGGCCAGGAAGCACTCCTTCAATTCCCCCGAGGCATTGCCCAGAACCAGCCATCTCGGTGTCTGTGCGAAGAGATGCTCCCCGATCCTTTCCGGAAGGGAAACCAGGTTGGCCGCGGCGGCAACAAACAGGGTACCCCCGGGGGGGATCAGGCGGCGCAGGAACGGACGGTTCGGCCAGGATTCCCGGCGGTCAGCATACACCCCCAGCAGTCCGCCCAGGACGACGCCGACCGAGAGGAGCTGCCTCGGTAGCTTGTCGAACACAATTTCCCAAACCCCCGTAAGATTATGTAAATTCGGCTCTTTCTGGTCATTCAGGGCCATCCATTCCTCATTGACGTCGTAGCCCAGCAGATGATAGCCCCAGCTGATTTCTTCACCGAGGAAGTAGACGGCACCGACCGCAAGGATCAGCAGCCACAATTTTTCCCAGAGCCATTCCGCCTTCTTCAGACACACCAGGAACAGAACAATCGCCGCCAGAAGGAAGAGATTGGTTGCATTCTCAACAAGTCCGTGCTCCCGGTACACCTCCGCTCCGTTAAAGACGGAATTCATCTTCTCGACATAGGTTATAAATCCACAGCAGGACGGGAAGCCCACAGGCCAGCCACAGGGGGAAATGGATCCTTTTGCTCATAGCACTTGTCACCTTGAACGTTTCGTTGCGCCGGCAGAACGCGGTTTCGTCTTCCACCGTTGATGCACCCAGAACCACTGTTCCGGGTGCCTCCTGACGACTTCCTCGATGACGTCCGTGTAGCGCTGGGTGTTCGCCACAATATCCGCTTCCATATCGCCGGTGTCGATCGTCTCCAGTTCAGCACCTATCTGAAGCAGGTATGTTCCATCCCTCTGCCGGGAGAGGAAGCATGGCAGGACGGGGGCTCCTGTGCGGAGGACCAGGTACGCCAGCCCCGCCGACGTGCAGGCCGGCCGGTTGAAAAATTCGACAAAGCAGCTTTCCTTGCGGTCCCAGTTCTGATCGATCAGCAGCCCCAGGGTTTTTCTGCTCCCCAGACACTTGAGCATCTCCCGCAGGGCCCGTTCCGCGGCGATAAACCGGTTTCCCGTCGATGACCTCACCCGGAAAACGAGATCTTCAATCACGTGGTTGTCGAAAGGCCGATACAGGACCGTCATGGAGTCACCGACAAGGGGAAAGACGGCGGCCATCAACTCCCAGTTGCCGAAATGACCGGTCAGCATGATCACCCCTTTATTCTTCGCCTTGGCCTTGACATAATTTTCCATGCCCTGGATGTTCATGATGCGGGAAACCCTTTCGGCATTCAGGCGGGGGATCTCAACAAATTCGGCCATCAGGATGCCGAAATTGCGGTAAACGCCTTTTGCGACGGCCACAATCTCATCTTCGGATTTTTCGGGGAAGGCGTGATGGAGATTGTCCAGGGCGATAATGCGCCTTCCTGGAATCAGGTAGTAGAACAAGAGGGCAAGATGGGCGAAGAAGAATCGTCTTACCGCCAACGGGATGATCTGCAAGAGGGACAGGACAACGGTTGTTGTCAGGGACCTTTTCATGTCTATGTTGTCCAGCAGGATGAATTTCAGGAAATTCGGTCGAATCGGGCGGATGAAAACAAGGATCGATCCCTGTTCGGCTCCCGGCCGTCCCGATTATACCCCGTTACACCCGATACATGAGGTCCGATGTATTATAGAAAAACCCGTCTCTTGTCAACCCAAACCAACCCATACAGTCCTCTGTTTACCGCAACGTCCTCATTTTATTTTATTGAAAAAATTACTCTTGCTGTGTTAAGAGGGGGCACGATTTTGAGGAGGCTTGGGATAAAAGATGAATCTTGGGCAGATGCTGGAAGAAACCTGTCAACGCTATCCAGAGCATGTCGCAGTCATTTCGGAAGACCGGCCGTTTCCCTATTCTGTGTTGAACGACGCGGTCAACGCCCTGGGCAACGCCCTCAGAGAGCTGGGCGCGAAAAAGGAAGACAAGATTGCCATTGTTCTGCACAACTGCCCCGAGTTTGTCATTTCCTATTTTGCCGCTCAGAAAATCGGCGCCGTGGCCGTAACGCTCAACACGGCATCAACGGCCCATGAGCTTCAGTATCTCCTGGTAAACTGCGAGGCCCGGATCCTCATCACCACGGCATCCAATGCCGCACGTTATGAATCCATCCTGGACAAAGTCCCCCTGTGCCGCCACGTCATTGTCACCGACAGGACGGAGCCGGCCGTGCCGGCCTCTCCGGATGCTTCCGACTTCTGGTCCCTCATCGGGCATTCTTCCTCTTCCCTTGAGCTCCCCGATCTAGCCGACGACGATCCCGCCGTCATGATCTATACGTCCGGTCTGACGGGAAGGCCGCTGGGCGCGGTTCTGACCCAGCGCAATCTTGTCTCGCAGTCCGCCCTGCTGGGAAATCTGTGCCATGTCAACAATGCCGACCTGGGCCTTTCGGTTATTCCTCTTTTCCATTCGTTCGGAGCTGTCGCCAACATGCTGGGCACCATCCGTGTCGGAGCCGGCCTGGTGCTGATGGATCATTTCAGTGTCGACGAAATCTTCCAGGTGGTCTGCCGGAGAAATGTTTCCTTTATCGCCGCCGTTCCCCGCCTGTTCCTGGGAATGCTTTTTCATGAGGAGGCAGACCGGTACGATATCCGCTCCCTGAAATTCTGCATCACCGGCGGTGCAACCATGCCCCCGCAATACGTTCCCGAATTCAACGGAAAATTCCATACGATTCTCGTCGACGGCTACGGTCTGACGGAATCTTCACCGGTGTGCACCCTGAGCAGGCCTGACGGGCCCCAGAAGCCCGGCTCCATCGGAACAGCGATCCCCGGCGTGGAAATCCGCATCGTCAATGAAGAGGGCGCGGAATGCCCCCATGGGGAAGTGGGGGAACTGGTCCTTCGGGGGGAAAACGTCATGAAGGGCTATTACAGGGATGAAGCGGCAACCCGGGAAGTGATGAAGGATGGCTGGCTTCACAGCGGGGATCTGGCCTATCGGGACGAGGAGGGGTTCTTCTTTCTCACCGGCCGCAAGAAGCGGATGATCATCACCAGCGGCTTCAACGTCTATCCACGGGAGGTCGAAATGGTGCTGGAAAATCATCCCGCCGTGCGGGCGGCCCGGGTGATCAGCAAGCCGAACCTTCTGCGGGGGGAAATCGTCAAAGCCTTCATCGTCCGGGATTCGGCCTTCCCCGTCGAGAACAGACAGATTCTCCGGCACTGCCGGACGTATCTCTCCTCCTACAAGGTGCCGCGGGAGATCGAATTTGTAGACTCCATCCCGAACCTTTAAGAGTTTTTTGCATCAGCAATATTTCAGATACTAACATCCAAGAAAGGAGATTGCTAAACATGAAAGATGTTGTCATCGTAAGCGGCGCCAGAACCGCCGTGGGATCGTTCGGTGGTTCGCTCAAGGGCGTAAGGGTTACAGACCTGGGAGCGCTGGTCATCAAGGAGGCCATCAAGAGAGCGGGATTGCGTCCGGCCATCAGCGACGCCGTCAAAGCCTGCCGTTGCGACACCTTCGGCGATTTCGACATGACCGAAATCAACAAGAAGTACTATGACTACGATTCATCCCTGAACCCCGTCTATTTCGACGAGTGCATCATGGGAAACTGCCTGACGGCCTCCCTGGGACAGAATCCCGGACGCCAGTCCAGCATCTATGCAGGTCTGCCTGAAGAAACGAACACGATCACCGTCAACAAGGTCTGCGCCTCCGGAATGAAAGCCATTGTCCTGGCGGCCCAGGTCATCAAGGCCGGTGATGCGGACATCATCGTGGCTGGCGGAATGGAAAACATGAGCAACGTCCCCTACGCGCTGCCCGATGCCCGATGGGGATACCGGATGAGCATGCCCACAGGCTCCATTGTCGACCTCATGGTCCATGACGGCCTCTGGGAAATTTTCAACGGCTATCACATGGGGTTCACGGCGGAGAACATCGCCGCCCGCTACGGCATCAGCCGACAGGCCCAGGATGAGCTGGCCCTCATGAGCCACCAGCGAGCCCGTGCGGCCATCACCAGCGGCGCCGTTGCCGATGAAATCGTCCCTGTCCCGATGCCCACGAAGAAAGGCGCACCCCCGCAGTTCTTCTCCGTGGACGAGCGCCCCATGGACACCAGCATGGAAAAGATGGCCAAGCTGGCAACCGTCTTCAAGAAAGATGGAACCGTCACGGCGGGCAACGCCTCCGGAATCAATGACGGTGCGGCAGCCGTCGTCGTGATGAGCGCCGACAAGGCCAAGGAACTGGGTCTCAAACCGCTGGCCAAGATCAAGGGCTATGCCTCCGGCGGCGTCGATCCGGCATACATGGGTCTCGGTCCGATTCCGGCAACCCGCAAGGTCTTCAAGCAGCTCGGTCTGACCATGAAGGATATGGATATCGTGGAATTGAATGAAGCCTTCGCATCCCAGGCTCTGGGCTGCGTCCAGGAGCTGGGCGTGGATATGGACAAGTGCAACATCAACGGCAGCGGAATCTCCATCGGGCATCCCGTGGGCTGCACCGGCGCCCGGATCACCTACAGCCTGGCCATGCAGCTCCAGAAGAAGGATGCGAACCTCGGCCTGGCGACGCTCTGCATCGGCGGCGGACAGGGAATGGCCATCGTCCTTGAAAGGGCGTAGCGTGAGTTGCGGATCTTGAAATAAGAACGATTGCCCAACAGGGCAATAAAGTGTAATATCGAATGCAGGGGTGAGGAGATAAACCGCCCCTGCATTTTTAAATCCAAGGAGAACCCCATGAGCCCTCAATGGATGGATAAACTGGTCATTCCGAGCAGGACGAAAATCGTCTTTTTGATTATGGATGGTCTGGGCGGTTTACCTGCGGAGGGCAAACCGGGAACGGAACTGGAAACGGCAAACACGCCCCATCTGGATGCCCTGGCCGGAGGAGGGGTCTGCGGCCTCCTGGATCCTATCGCCCCCGGGATAACGCCGGGCAGCGGACCGGCCCACTTTGCCCTTTTCGGTTATGACCCGGTCATCAACAATGTGGGACGAGGGCTCCTCTCCGCCGCCGGCCTCGATTTTCCCATGACGGAACGGGATCTCTTCATGCGGGTCAATTTTGCCACGCTGAATTCCGACGGCCAGGTCATCGATCGCCGGGCAGGCCGCATCGATACGGAAACCAACGAACGCCTCTGCCGGAAGCTGGATGCAGGCATTCGTCCTGCTCCCGGAACGGAGGTCTTTTTTGCCACGGAGAAGGAGCACCGTGCGCTGATTGTGCTTCGCGGGGACAATCTCCGCGAGGAAATTTCGGAAACGGACCCGCAGCAAACCGGCCTTCCCCCCCTGGCCCCGGAAGCGCTGATAACGGAGGCCTCAGGTACGGCTGATCTGCTGGCGGATCTTCTGAATCAGGCGAAAATGGTCCTGGCCGATGAACCCAAGGCCAACATGATTCTCCTGAGGGGCTATTCCCGCTATCATCGATTTGACTCCATGTCGGAGCGGTTCGGCCTTTTCCCCGTGGCTATTGCAAGCTATCCCATGTACCGGGGAATTGCCCGGCTGCTCGGAATGGCCGTTTACTCGCCGACGTCCACCCTGGAGGAAGAGATCGCGGCCCTGGAAGCAGCCTGGCAGGATTACGATTTCTTCTTCGTGCACGTCAAGCCGACGGACTCCCGCGGGGAAGACGGCAATTTTGACGCCAAAGTGAAGGCCATTGAAGCGGTGGACGCCCTGATTCCCAGAATTACGGCACTATCTCCGGATGTCCTGGTCGTCACCGGTGACCACTCCACCCCTGCCGCCCTGGCCTCGCACAGCTGGCATCCTGTACCCGTTCTTCTTTCGGCCCGAACCTGCCGGCCTGACCGGGTGGAGCACTTCGGTGAAGGAGACTGCCTGTCTGGAGGGCTGGGAAGAATGCCTATGTCTTCTCTCATGACCGTTGCCCTGGCCCATGCCGGACGCCTCACAAAATTCGGGGCTTAAAAATTGCGCTTCCCGTCCTGTTTTGCCCCGGAATCCCGAAGCTCACGGCGCAGGGGTTTTCCCACAATGGATTTCGGCAACTCCCTGCGGAACTCCACCAGGGCGGGACATTTGTAAGCGGCAAGCTGAGTGCGGCAATAATCCAGCAATTCTTCCGCGGTCGCGCTCTCCCTTTCCCCGAGCACAACGAAGACCTTGACCTTTTCCCCTTTGAGTTCATCGGGGATTCCCACCGCACAACTCTCTGAAACTTTCGGGTGGCTGTTCAGCACCTCTTCAATCTCTGCAGGGTAAATGTTGTATCCCCCGGAGATGATGAGATCCCTTTTGCGATCCACGAGGAAGACATAGCCGTCATCGTCCATGACGGCGATATCCCCGGTATAGCACCACCCGTCCCTTAACATCCCTGCCGTTTCTTCCGGCCTCCCCTTGTAACCTTTCATGATCTGAGGCCCCGCGACGATCAACTCTCCCCGCTTCCCCAGTGGTACATCCGTTCCACCCGTTTCAGAATCCACAATCCGGCAGCGGGTATCGGAAATGGGTATTCCCACACTGCCGGGTTTTCGCCTGCTCTCCCCGTCAAAGGGATTGATGAGGGTGACGGGACTGGTCTCCGTCATTCCGTAACCCTCGACAATTCTCACCCCGGTTTTCTCTTCAAAATCCCGGAGGAGGCTGCCTGAAAGAGGTGCACCGCCGGAAAAAGCCCCTTTCAGGCAGCTCATGTCCGTCTTCCTCAAGTCAGGGTGCTTAAGCATTCCGGCCAACATGGCCGGAACAAGGGGGGCAAAGGACGGACGGTACGTCCGGATCGCCTCCAGCAGATGCTCTGCTTTGGGCCTTGGAACGAGAATTTGACACCAGCCCTTGTACAGAGACAGGTTCATGGCCGTAGTCATCCCGAAAGCATGGAAATACGGCAGCGCACCCATCATGATTTCTCCGCCCCTCTTGAATTGGGGAAACCAGGCGGCGCATTGCTGAACCTGCAGGCTTAGATTGGCATGAGTCAGCTCCACCCCTTTTGGGATCCCTGTTGTCCCACCAGTGTAAGCATAGACGGCCACATCCTCCAGATTCGACAATTCCCCGGTCGGAGCCGCAGCCGACCGGCGAAGGCATTTTTTCCAGTATACCAGGTCCTTCGCCCTATCGACCGGTGCGGACAGCTTTTTCCTCCTAGCAAAAATATGGAAAAGAAGTTTCTTCGGAAGGGGCAGATAGTCGCCCAGGGAAGCGATCACAATGCTCCTGATCCCGGTCCTCCTCCGCAATTGAATCCCCCTGTTTCCAAAAAGATCCAGGGTAATCAGGGCACAGGCCTCGGAATCATTCAACTGGTATTCCAGCTCACGGTCCGTGTAAAGGGGATTATTCATGACAACGATTCCGCCGATCCGGAGAACGGCATAATAGGAAACAACAAAGGGAATGCAATTGGGCAGCAGTAGTGCTACGGCCTGTCCCTTTCGCACGCCTGAATTCCTCAGAAAAAGGGAAAATCGTTCGATTTCCTTCTGCAGCTTCTCATAATTCATGACATATCCCTGGTAAAGAAGCGCACGTGAGCCCGGATTCTCGGCTGCTCGCTCCCTGAGAATATCAGGCAGGCATAATTTTTCAAAGTCGATGTGCTCCGGCACGTCACTCCTGTAAGACTTAAGCCAGGGCTTGTCAGAATATCCGATGGATTGCCTCACGTGTCCACACCTCCCTGGAAGGCTGCCCCTTCCTGGTTTCCGGAAGGGCTGTCTCTTGCCGGGATGCAGAAATCTCCCTTCCATTCTTACCGCATTGACGGTCAGCTGTCATGAAAAAAAACAGAGAAGGCCCCTGTCTTTTGTGGCAGGGGCCTTCTTCAATTCCTCATTCCTCAGCTGCGGATCAACGCGTTACTTCGTGCCGCGGCTGAGATATTTCATTTTTCTCGTTCAATTTCCTGGACTGGCATGCACCTCTTTAGGCGCCTTCCTCTGGACTTGCCTCCTTAGCCGGCTCGATGTCCATCGCCTTCCAGACGATCTCGGCGATATCCAGAGAAACCATGGTTTCCTCTTTCTTGCGGTCCTTGATTCCGTCGCTCATCATCGTCAGACAGAAAGGGCAGCCCACGGCTATCGTATCGGCTCCCGCCGCAATGGCCTGATCGGTTCTCATATCATTGATGCGCTCTCCGATATCCTCTTCCATCCACATCCGGGCGCCACCGGCACCGCAGCAGAAGCTTTTTGCCAGGTTCCGCTCCATTTCAGCCAATCTCATGCCAGGTACCGCCTTCAACACCTTTCTGGGTTCGTCATAAACCTTGTTGTAGCGGCCCAGGAAGCAGGAATCGTGATACACAAAGGTCCCGTTGACCGGGTTCTTCAGGGTGATTTTGCCCTTGGTAATGAGGTCGGCAAGAATCTCGGTGTGATGATAGACTTCGAAATTGCCTCCGAAGTGAGGGTAGTCCTTCTTCAGGGCGTTGTAGCCGTGCGGACAGGTGGCGATGACCTTCTTCACACCGTAGCCGTTCATGGCGTCGATGTTCATCTGCGCCAGGGTCTGATAGAGGTATTCGTTTCCGCCCCTCATGGCCGAGTCGCCGCAGCAGCTTTCTTCCGTTCCCAGGATGCCGAATTTCACTCCGGCTGCCTGCAGGATCTTGGCAAATGCGATGGTGACCTTCTTGCCGCGGTCGTCAAACGAACCGGCACATCCCACGTAAAAGAGATATTCCACGTCGGGGTCTTCCGCCAGTGTCTTTACGCCGAGATCCTTCGCCCAGTCGCCGCGGAGGTGGGATCCCACGCCCCAGGGATTGGAATTGTTTTCCATATTCCTGTAAGTCAGCTGGAGCTCACCGGCAAAATCAGCCTCGGTGAGAACCTTGTATTGCCTCATATTGACGATCTTTGGCACGTGCTCGATCGAGGCGGGACAATTTTCCATACAGTACATGCAGTTGGTGCAGGCCCAGAGCTCATGCATGTCAATGACTTCACCCACCATGGCCTTTTCCGCCTCGGGAATCTGGACTTCACCGCCAACTCCGGCAGCTTTCTGAGCCGCTACAAACTGAGGGGCCCTTTCTTCCCAATAGGTCTTCAAATCCTGGATCAGTTTTTTCGGTGACAGGGGCTTCCCGGAAAGATAAGCGGGGCATCCGTCCTGGCAACGGCCGCAGCGTGTGCAGGAATCGAGGTCAAAATTCTGTTTCCAGGTAAACTCTTCCAGTTGGCCGACACCGAAGGTCTCCGCATTTTCAAAATCGCGGATGGGTTCAATCGTACCGGTGGGCTTCATATCCGTAAAGAAGTGATTTGCGGATGTCGTGAAGATATGGAGCAAGCGGGAGAAGGGAATGTAAGCAATAAAGCCCAGGGCGATAAACGTATGAAGCCACCAGAAGAACTTATGGGCCGCTTTCGCTGTATCGGTTTCCATGCCGGTGAAGAAGTGCGAAAGGAAATATCCCACGAAGGACCAGTATTCCCATGGTGTCTCTTCGAGCGTGACGGAGATTCTCAATCCTTCAATGACAAATCCCGTAACAATGATCGCTCCAATGAGCAGCAGAACGATCGCATCATCGGGGCGATTATCCGGAACGCCCTTGTAACCAAGCCGGTCGGGTTTTGCCAAATACCGCCTATGCACTGCCATGATAACGCCGACAAGAACAGCCAGGCCGAAGACCTCGTAAAGGAATGAAGCTGTCAGATAAACCTTTCCTCTCAGAAAGGCCACGCCGAGTGGCTCGGTAATGTGAAACTCCGTCGCATCGAAGGCCGCCCCGAAGATAAGCACAAAAAATCCAAAGAAAATCAATCCATGCATGATGCCGGGATAGGCGTCGGCTGAAGTTTTTACCTGCAACAGCGCGTTTTTCAGCAGCAGTTTAATCCTTTCGCCCATGTTGTCCATTCGCATCTCGGGCTTTCCCATCGCCTTCCACATCTGGTAGCGGCGATAAAGTCCGTAGCCGAATATACCCAGGGCTACCGCCGTAAAAAGAAAAAGGAAGGGCTCAAAATGTATATCATTCCAGTTTGCATTCCAGAAGATCTCCCTTCCTTCACTTCCAATACCTATAGGCTGTACCATAAACTCCTCCCCATGTTCCATAGCGGCCAGCCTTCAGAATTCAGCCGCCTCCTCGCGAGAAAAGGCGGCTGAATAATAAACGCTGGCCACTATCTTATGCTATCCCAGAAGTTTCTTGCACTCTTTTGCCAATTCCGGGACGATTTTATAGAGGTCATCAACAAGCCCGTAGTCCGCTTTTGAGAAAATCGGAGCCTCGGGGTCTTTGTTGACGGCCACGATATACTTCGACGAGCTCATTCCGGCCAGATGCTGAATGGCGCCGGAAATGCCGCAGGCCACATAGAGGTTCGGGGAAACGACTTTACCGGTCTGCCCTACCTGGTCCGTCTGCGGACGCCAGCCTGAATCGACGGCTGCGCGGGATGCGCCGACCGTGGCACCCAGAATGTTCGCAAGTTCTTCAAGAATGGCATATCCTTCCGGACCGCCCATTCCTCTACCGCCGGAAACGATGATGTTGGCTTCCGTCAGATCGATCTTGCCGCTGGTGTCCTTCTGAACTTCAACAACCTTCGTCTTCAACTGGGCGGGATCCACGCCGGCATCAACCTTCGTGACAGCGCCGGCCTTGGCGTTCTCCACAGCGGGAAACACGTTGGGACGAATGGACGCCATCTGCGGGAAGCTGGAGGTAACCACTTCACCAAAGCATTTGCCCGCATACATTGGACGTACGGCAACCATCTTGCCGTCGGCAATCTTCAATTCCGTGCAGTCCGTGGCCAACCCGGTGGCCAGCTTGCCGGCTAGACGCGCCGACAGGTCCTTACCCTGCGCCGTTGCACCGAAGAGGAGAATCGCCGGATCGTTTTCCTTGACGATTTTGGCTACCGCTGCTGCAAAGGCATCGGTCGTGTAGGGTTCCATGGCGGCATCGTCCACCACAAATACCTTGTCAACACCGTATTTCCCCAGTTCGCCTGCTATTCCTTCAACACCTGAACCCAGCAGAATGGCGCCGACTTCATCACCCAGCTCATCTGCCAGCTTCCGGGCCGTGCTCGCAAGTTCATAAGAAATCTTGCGGAATGCGCCGTCCCTCTGCTCTGCTACTATAAATACACCTTTTGCCATGTTGATTTTCCTCCGCTAATTCAATAATTAGATGACCTTCGCCTCTTCTCTCAGCAGTTTGGCCAGTTCTGCAGCCTTTGCCGCCGGTTCGTCACCGCTGATGATCTTTCCAGGAGGTCTGGCCGGAGGCGGCACCATTTTAACGACCTTGGCCTTCGATTCCAGGGCCACACCCAGATCGGCCACTTTCTTCACATCGACAGGCTTCTTCTTGGCCTTCATGATGCCGGGCAGCGAAGCATAACGGGGTTCGTTCAACCCTTTCTGCGCCGTAATCACGGCCGGCAGGGCGGCTTCGATGACAAAGGAGGCGCCTTCCACCGGACGGACGACCTTAACGGTCTTCCCGTCGGATTCCGCCTTGGTGACGACCGTCAGCTGGGGAATATCCAGAAGTTCCGCCAGAATGGCCGCTACCTGGCCGGAGTCATCATCAATGGCGCGCTGGCCGCAGAAGATAACATCGTAAGGAATCCCTTTGATGGCCGCTGCCAGGACGGAGGCGGTTGCATAGGCGTCCGCTCCATCGTAGGCCGGGTCATCAATGTGAATGCCTTTGTCCGCGCCCATGGCCAGGGCGGTGCGGATGGATTCCATCGCTCTTCCCGGACCGAAGCTGACGATGGTGACGTCCCCGCCGAACTTCTCCTTATACTTTAAGGCTTCTTCCACACCGAATTCATCATAGGGGTTCATCACCCACTTGATGCCGGATTCATCAATGCCGGAACCGTCCGGCTTTACCTTGATCTGTGCTTCCGTATCCGGAACCTGCTTTACACATGCAACAATATTCACATGTCCTCCTTCCGGGATGCTTCTCATGACGGATTGCTCCTCCGGCATGGGCACCCAACCTCGAAATTTTTTCTGTTATAGCGTCCGGCGCTGGCCCCTTTATGATCAGGAAGCAGCGCCGGTCGTTACCTCAAATTACAGTCTGTTCTTGATCAGATCATCCACAACGGCGGGATCGGCCAGCGTGCTGGTGTCGCCCAGGTCGTTGAGCTCATTGGCGGCAACCTTCTTCAGGATGCGTCGCATGATCTTGCCGCTTCTGGTTTTGGGAAGCCCATCCGCCCACTGAATCTTTTCGGGGGTGGCAATCGGGCCGATGATGGTCCGGACGTAAGCGGTCAGTTCCTTCTTCAGGTCTTCGGAGGGCTCGAAGCCGCTCTTCAGGGTGACATAGGCATAGATGGACTGCCCTTTGACCTCATGGGGATAACCGACCACGGCGGATTCGGCGATCTTTTCATGGGCGTTCAGGGTCGCCTCGATCTCGGCGGTTCCCATGCGGTGGCCGGAAACGTTGATGACGTCGTCGATACGACCGGTGATCCGGTAGTAGCCGTCCTTGTCGCGCAGCGCGCCGTCGCCGGAGAAGTAATAGCCCGGATAGGGTTCGAAATAGGTTTCCTGATAACGGCTATGGTCGCCGTAGATGGTCCGGGTGATGCCGGGCCAGGCGGTCTCGAAGCAGAGGGCGCCCGTGGCTTCCATATCTTTCTTCAGTTCGCCGGTCTGATCATCGACCAGGGCGGGAACGACGCCCATGATGGGCAGGGCCGGTTTGGCCGGTTTGATGTCAATGGCGCCGGGCAGAGGCAGAATCATGTGACCGCCCGTTTCGGTCTGCCACCAGGTATCGACGA
>Ga0123335_1004730_pt1 | contig 17233 bp, 17 predicted proteins | sample BiotimSIPDNA_2_FD_89707 | JGI IMG/M metagenome (GOLD analysis project Ga0123335, IMG submission 89707) | Anaerobic biogas reactor microbial communites from Washington, USA - Biogas_R2 time_0 SIP DNA | ecosystem: Engineered > Bioreactor > Anaerobic > Unclassified | place: Washington, USA...
AATGAAAATGTTGGATAAATATTTAGGTGATATAGTTGTTATTAATTGTGATGTTGAATTAGAAAAAGCTATTAAGAGTCAAAACAGTGGTAATATTTATCGAGCGGAAGTAAATCTTTCTGTTCCGGGAATTGTTTTACGAGTAGAAAAAACTGAAAAAACTATTTATAAAGCGATTGATAAAGTTAAAGATCATTTAGCTGATGTGATAAAAAAGTATAAAAATAAAAAAATTGATACTAAAAGAGGAAAATAAAATTAATTTAAAAATATATGGGATTTTGGAACAAGATATTGGGTGATCCAAATTTAAAGATTATTAAATCCATCCAACCGATAGTTGATAAGATTAATGCTTTGGAGGAAGATTTTATTAAAAAAAGTGACTCTGATTTAAAAGAGATCACTTTTGAGTTTAAAAAACAATTAGATGTTTTATCTGATTTTAAAGAACAACAAAAAAAATTAGATGAGATTTTACCGATGGCTTTTGCTAATATCAGAGAAGCTTCTAAAAGAATTTTAAATCAAAGACATTATGATGTTCAATTAATTGGAGGAATAATATTACACCGTGGTCAAATAGCTGAAATGAAAACTGGTGAGGGTAAAACTTTAGTAGCTACTCTACCTTTATACCTTAATGCTTTATTAGGTAAAGGAGTTCATTTAGTTACTGTTAATGATTATTTATCCAGAGTTGGTGCTGGTTGGATGGCTCCTGTTTATCATGCCTTAGGACTTTCCACTGGAGTTATTGTTCATGATAAAGCTTTTGTTTATGATCCAGTTGTTGATAATGAAGAAGAATATGATCCTCGTTTAAAACCATTTAAAGTAGTAAGTCGTAAGGAAGCTTATGATTGTGATATAACTTATGGAACTAATAATGAATTTGGTTTTGATTATTTAAGAGATAATATGGTTTCTGATCTTTCTAAAATGGTTCAACGAGATTTCTATTATTCTATAGTTGATGAAGTTGATTCTATTTTAATTGATGAAGCTCGAACTCCTTTGATTATAAGTGCACCAGCTGAAGAATCAAGTGATCGTTATGCTAAATTTGCTCAATTAGTTAGACAATTACAAGAAAATGAGGACTATAATGTAGATGAAAAAATGAGAGCAGCTACTTTAACTGAATCAGGAATTGGAAAAATGGAAAAACTTTTAGGAGTTGATAATATTTATGTAGCTGGAGGAGTTAAGGATGTTCATAATATCGAACAAGCTTTAAAAGCTCATGTATTATTTAAACGAGATAAGGATTATGTAATTAAAGATGGAGAAGTAATAATTGTTGATGAATTTACTGGTCGTTTAATGCCTGGTCGTCGCTATAGTGAGGGATTACATCAGGCTATTGAAGCTAAGGAAGGAGTTATGGTGCAAAGAGAATCTCAAACTTTAGCTACAGTTACTTTTCAAAATTATTTTAGAATGTATCCTAAATTAAGTGGTATGACTGGTACAGCCGTAACTGAAGCTGAAGAATTCTATAAAATATATAAATTAGAAACAGTAGTCATTCCAACTAATAAACCTAATATCAGACGGGATTATAATGATTTAATATATAGAACTAGGGATGGTAAATTTAAAGCGGTAATTGAAGAAGTTAAGCGTCGTAATAGTACTGGTCAACCAATATTAATTGGTACAGTTTCTATTGAAGACAACGAATTATTGGGTGATATGATGGAAAGAGAAGGTCTACATCCTAATATTTTGAATGCTAAAAATCATTTTAGAGAAGCGGAAATTATTGCTCAAGCTGGTCGTTTAGGATCTATTACAGTAGCTACTAATATGGCTGGTCGAGGAGTTGATATTATTTTAGGAGGTAATCCACCAGAAAAAGAAGAACAACAAAAAGTTTTAGAGTTAGGTGGTTTACACGTTATTGGTACCGAACGACATGAATCACGTCGTATTGATAATCAGCTTCGAGGTCGGGCTGGTCGTCAAGGAGATGCTGGTTCTAGTCAATTCTATATTTCAGCTGATGATGATTTAATGAGAATATTTGGAGGCGATCGTTTAAAAAGTATAATGAAAACTTTAAATTTACCAGAAGATATGCCAATTCAGAATAAGATGGTATCTAATTCTATTGAATCAGCTCAAAAAAGGGTAGAGGGAAATAATTTTGATTTACGTAAAAATGTAGTTGAATATGATGATGTTATTAATAAACATCGAGAAGCAATTTATAAAAAAAGACGAGAAATTTTAAATACATATAATAAAGAAAAAAATGGAGAAGAAAGTGAAAGAAAATTATCTGATATTATATTAGAAATGGTAAAAACTGAAATAAATCAAGCTGTTGATTTTCATACTTTTTCAGAAAATAAAGCTGAATGGAATTTGAAAGAAATTTATGAAACTATTAAAACTATTTTTAATCTTGATGAAGAAGAAAAAGAAAAAATTTTAAAGGCAAGTGAAGGAGAAGATAACCAAAAGGAAGATTTAAAAAATTATCTTTCATCTTTAGCTGAAAAAAAATATGATAATATGAAAGGTGATTTTTCAGGTTTAGATATAAGTTTTATTGAAATTGAAAAAGGTATATTACTTCGTTCAGTAGATAATTTATGGGTTGAACATTTAGAAACTATAGATTATTTAAGACGAGGTATAGGTTTACGTGGTTATGGACAACGAGATCCTTTAGTAGAGTATAAAAAGGAAGCATATAGACTATATCATGAATTACTTGATTTAATTCAAAAACAAGTTGCTTATTCCATATACAAGACTGGAGATGTAAGTAATTTCATAGCTCCAAGTATTATTGAAAGAGCCAAAAGATTTTCTGCTCCATTAAAAGAAATGGCTAGACGAATGAGTGATAATGGTCAAAAACCAGGAATAGCCACTCTTGATTTAGCTAGAGATAAAGTTAAGGATGAAGAAGGTAATAAGGTGGGTAGAAATGATTTATGTCCTTGTGGTAGTGGAAAAAAATTTAAGAAATGTTGTGGAAAGTAATTTATCAAAAGTTTAAATTAAATTTATGTGGTATTTGATAAAATATGGTCATAAGGTACTTTCTGAAGGGTAGGGGTAAATTGCCACCCCCCTTTCAATTTTGACTGATGGTGGACTTCAAAAGTTAAATTGAAATTACTTTCAGGATTTAATGAGATATTTAAGAGGATTGTTCTCATAGATATATAAATAAGATTAAAAAATATTGCGAAAATAATATGTTAAAATTGGGAAAATATAAACATTATAAAGGAAAAGAATATGAAGTGATTAGTATTGCAAAGCACAGTGAGACATTAGAAGAATTTGTTGTTTATAAAGCACTTTATGACGAGGGACAGATATGGGTTAGACCATTAAAGATGTTTCTAGAAGAAGTTGAGGTTAATGGTAAAAAAATTTCACGGTTTAGTCTTATGGAATAGTATTAAGGATAAAAATATTTATGGAAAATAATTTAGTTTGGAAAAGAATTTTAGATAAGGATCGGGCTTCTGGTGTTATTGTTAAAAATAATAAAATTTTACTTATTTTATTACATAAATAAGAAGTATTATTTTTAATAAAATAAAGTTTTGAAAGTGTTATATGAATAATAAAAATAAATTTAATTTAAAACCACTTTTTATTAGCGATGATGATCCAGCGATGATTAAAGATAATGAACGAGTTAGAAAAATGACTCTTGCTTTTGTTAATAAGTGGAAAAATAGAAGCGATTATTTAATTGATAAAATGGTTTTACTTGAAGCTTTAAATGATTATGAAACATGGAAAAGAGAGTGTGGTACTGGCGGAAATGTTGATTATTATTTTTGGCTTCGTAACAAACAAGATACCAATAATCCAAATTTAAAAGCTAAATTAAATAATATTAATGACTTTAGTAATAAGATGGCTAATGATATTCTTTTTTTTGAATTAATGCTTGCAAAAATAGATCAAAAAAAACAAATTGAGTTTTTGGCTGCACCTGAATTAATTGATTATCATTCTTTTTTAGAATCACTATTTAAATGTTCTAAACACTTATTATCTGAAAATGAAGAAAAAATTATTCTTCTCAAGAAAAAAGTATCTTATACAAATTGGGTTGATATGCTTAATAGTTTTTTGGTTAAATCAGAACGCGAGGTAATTGTTTCTGATGGAACTCTAAAAAAAATGAGTTTTTCAGAAATTGTTGAGCTTACTAAAGATAGTAATAAAAAAATAAGAAATTCAGCTGTTAAAGCTTATAATGAAATAATTACAACAAATCTTGATGTAGCTGAAGAGGAAATGAATTCTATTTTATCTGATAAAAAAATAGATGATGAATTAAGAGGGTATTCTCGTCCAGAAGAATCTCGTTTACTTAACGATAATATTGAAATTGAAATAATTGATGCATTAATATCAGCGGTAAGTAATCGATTTGAATTAGCACATCGTTTTTATGCTCTTAAAACTAAGTTATTAGGATTTGAAAAATTAACTTATAATGAAAGAAATCTTAAATATGGAGAAATTGATAAAATTTATTCATGGGAGAAGGGTACGGAAATAGTTAGTAATGTTATGACTAATATAGATTCAGAATTTAGTAATATTTTTTCTAATTTTTTAAATAATGGTGCTTTTGATGTATTTCCAAATATTGGTAAAACGAGTGGTGCTTTTTGTGTTTATTTTTTAAAAAGTCAACCCGTTTATATTTTATTAAATTACAATAATACTTTACAAGATGTTATTACTTTAGCCCATGAAGTTGGTCATGGTATTAATGATGAATTAATGAGGCAACAAAATGCTCTTAATTTTAAAACTTCAATTGCAACTGCTGAAGTAGCCAGTACTTTTATGGAAGATTTTGTTTTAGAAGATATTTTAGCTAATGCGGATGATAATTTACGTCTTTCTATAATGATGATGAAATTAAATTCGTTGGTTAATAGTATTTTTAGACAGGTTGCTCTTTTTAAATTTGAACAAGAAATTCATTCCATTTTTCGTGTTAAAGGATATTTATCTAAAGAAGAATTAGGAGAAATATTTTATAAAAATATGACTGCATATCTTGGTGATTCAGTTTCATTTTCTAATCATGATAAAAATAATTGGGTAGCTTGGCCACATATCAGATTATATTTTTATGTTTATTCCTATGCCAGCGGTTTGCTTATTTCTAAATATTTACAAAAAGAATTTAAAAAAGATCATAGTTTTATAATAAAAATTAAAGATTTTTTAGCTGCTGGTAGTTCGGTTTCACCTAAAGAATTATTTAATAATTTAAATATTGATATTTCTAATATTGATTTTTGGCAAACTGGTTTAGATGAGATTGAAATTTTATTAAATGAGACAGAAGTATTAGCTAAAAAATTAAAGAAAATTTAAAAATTAAAAATATTTCAATAATAAGTAAAAAATGTTAATATAGATATAATTAATTTAAAAAATATGAACACAACAAAAAAACTTTATCGATCTAGGACAGATCGTGTTATTCTTGGAGTCTGTGGTGGATTAGGAGAATATTTTGGCATAGATTCTCTTATTATTCGCCTTATTTTCGTAGCTTTACTTTTTAGTGGAGCTGGACTTCTAATTTATTTTATTTTTATTATCTTAGTTCCATCTGAAGATAAAAAGATAGATAATTTTGTTAAAGATTCAACTAAAACAGCCAATATTAGTGATTGGCGTTTTATTTTTGGGATTATTATAATAATTATTGGGGTTTTTATGTTAGCCTCTAATTGTTTCCCAGATGGTATGGCTTTGTTTAAGAATATTTGGAGAAATTTTTGGCCAATAGTTTTAATAATTTTAGGTGGAATGATTTTACTTAAAAAAAATAATGATAAAAAATAATTTTAAAATTATGAAAAACACAAAAGAAGAAAAAGTTATTCTCGAAGCTGATTTTGAAGAGAATAACAATAAAAAAGAAAATAATAAAAACTGTGATTGTGGTTGTGATTGTGGCGATGATTGTAAATGTTATCAATCTGAAAAAAAAGATAAGAAAAAATTTAAATCTTTTCGTTGTCAAGATTGTAATAATATTTCAGGAATGAGATTATTTTTTGGATTAACTATTTTCTTATTAGGTATTTTTTATTTAGGAAGAACCTTAGATTGGTGGTCATTTAGTTTAGATTGGAATATTACTTGGCCTGTTTTAATTATATTTCTTGGTTTATCAATAATTGGTGGTAATAAGGCGACTAAATGGTTATTATGGATATTATTCTTATCTTTTATATCATTATTGATTATGGCTGTTATTTTCTTTTGCAAAAAAGATGTTGATGAAACAAATTATATAATTAATAAAAATTTATCACCTAATCAAGTTACAACTATGATAGAAGGTGAAAGTATGGGGGAAATAGAAAATATAGATATTTCAGTGAATCGTTATTTTTCAGGTTCTTTTAATAGAGAAGAAATTGAGAATAAAATAAATGAAGTTTTAGATTTTATTTATGAAGATAAAGGGGATGAGAGTATTGAGATAGGAGTAGATATTAGAAGAAAATAAGTATTTTTAAGGTTAAAAGCGTTAAAAATGTTGTTTTTTTATATATTTTAACGTTTTTGTTGACAAAAGCGTATATATGATGTATAATAATAGTGTTATTATTTATATTAAAATATGCCTAAAGTTTTAAATGTTTATAGTAAAATAAATAAGTTGAGAGAAAAATATTATTCTTTATCAATTGGTAAAGAAGCTTTGCTTTCAGTTATAAACGAAGCTGAAATTCCAGAACAAGTTTTTAACTCTAATGCTATTGAAAATAGTACTCTAACCCTAGAAGAAACTGAAAAGATATTATTACAAATAGATTTAGATAGATATGCTAGTGAAAGAGAAATTTTTGAAGCTAAAAATTTAGCTAAAATTGTTTTTTTAATAGATCAGAAAGCTAAAGAGGAGGAAATTTCTTTATCGGTTATTTTGTCTTTACACAAAATATTATTGACTGGTATTAGAGATGAAATTGCTGGTCGTTTTAGAAAAAAAGGAGAATATGTTAAAGTTGGATCTCATATTGGTTTAGATCCAGAATTAATTGAGGAGAGATTAAAAAAAGTAATTATTGAATACAAAAGTAATGTATCAGAAAGTATTATAAAGCGTTTAGCTAAATTTCATTTAAGTTTAGAGAGTATCCATCCTTTTATTGATGGTAATGGAAGAATTGGAAGAGTAATGAATAATTATATTTTAATTCGGGAGGGTTATGTACCAATAAGTATTAAGCTTATAGATAGAGTTAAGTATTATGAAGCTTTTAGAGAATTTGATGATAAAGGGGAAACTAAAATCATGGAAGAAATTATTGGTAAAGCTCTTTGTAATAGTTACTATAAAAGAATAACATATTTAGAAGGCAAAGAAGTTGTTTCTTTATTAGAATATGCTAAAAGGAAAAAACTTTCTTATCCTAATTTACTTAATAAAGCTAAACGTCAAACTATAGAGGCTTTCTTGGAAAGAGGTTCTTGGAAAATAGGGATATAATTATGAAAAATTATGATGTGTAAAATTTGTAATCAAGAATCAAAAAATATTTTTTCAGCTATAATTCTTGGACATTATAATATTAACTATTTTTATTGTGATAATTGTGGTTTTTTATTTACTGAAAAACCTTATTGGTTAAAAGAAGCTTATAATTCTCCAATAAATATCTCTGATACTGGAATAATAAATAGAAATATAAATTTTTCCATTATCTCATCTAATATTATTTATTATTTTTTTGATTATGAAAAAACTTTTTTAGATTATGCTGGTGGATATGGAATTTTTGTTAGATTAATGAGGGATATAGGTTTCAATTTTAAATGGCAAGATAATTTTTCTCAAAATTTAGTAGCTCGAGGTTTTGAATATTGTCAAAATGATAGAATTGATTTAATTACTATCTTTGAAGCATTTGAACATTTTGTAGATCCGATAGAAGAAATAGAGAAAATATTAAGAATATCAAAAAATATTCTATTTTCTACTACGCTTTTACCAGAAAAAATACCAAATCCTCATGATTGGTGGTATTATGGCTTGAATCATGGACAACATGTATCTTTTTATTCCTTAAAAACTTTTAAATATTTAGCTAAAAAATATAATTTAAATTATTATTCTGATGGAAAATTAGTTCATCTTTTAACGGAGAAGAAAATTAATCCAATATTATTTAAGCTTTTTATTAGTAGATTTAAAATTATTTTTTGGTTATTTATTAAAATTAAATTAAAAAGTAAAATTTGGAATGATTATTCATTTCTTAATAAGAACTAAGAATGTCAAATAATAAAAAAATATTAATTATAAAATTAGATGCTATTGGAGATTATGTATTATTTAGAAATTTTTTATCAGAAATAAAGGATGATGGTTATAATATAACCTTTTTAGGTAATATAAAGATTAAAGATTTAGCAGAAGGTCTTGATAAAATGGTTGTTGATAAGTTTATATGGTTTAATATTGAAAAAAGAAAAAATATTTTTTATCTTTTTAAGATTTATTTTAAATTAATAAAAAAATTTTCTATTGTTGTTAATGCTTCTTTTTCTAGAAGTTCTATTAGTGATTTTTTAGTTAAAATATCTAAAAGTGAATTAAAAATAGGTTTTAATGGAGATACTAATAATATTTCTGAGAAATATAAAAAAATAACTAATAAGTGGTATACTAAATTAATTGATATTAATAAAAAAAATGTTTTTGAATTTTATAAAAATAGAGAATTTTTTAGTACTATCTTAAATAGAGAGATACAAGTAAAAAAACCATTTATTAATGAAACAATTATTAATTTAAATAAAGTATCATTACCTGATGATTTTGTAGTATTATTTCCAGGGGCTTCAGCTGATAAAAGAAAATGGTCTAAAGATAATTTTATAAAGATTTCAGAATATTTAATTAATAATTATGGATTTAATATTGTTGTTTGTGGTTCAGATGAAGATAAAATTAATTTTAAGAGTGAAAAATTTTTTGATATGACTGGAAAAACAAATTTAATGCAATTGATATATATAATTTCCAAATCAAAATTAATTATCTCTAATGATACTAGTGGGGCCCATATTGGTATAGCCCTTAATATTCCAACTATTATTTTATCTCAATTTAATAACTATGGTCGTTTTGTTCCATATCCCCCCGAAATTAGTGAAAAAAATATTTGTTTAACTCCCGATATTTTTAACAATTTAAGTAAAGAAGAATTAATTGAAAAATTTAAGTTTGGTTCTAATGTCGATATTTCGTTATTAAGTATTGATAAGGTTAAAAAAACAATTGATTTAATGTTATGAAAATAAAAATAAAAAAAGGAATAAAAAGTTTTCTCTATAGAGTTGGTTTTGATATTGATAAAAATTTTAAAATTATTCCTTTATTTATAAAAAATGTTTTTAAAAGAAATACAACAAAAAGAGTTTTGATTTCTTATAATACTTACTATTTTGTAGATAAAAATAATATAAGACATTCAAACATAATGGAGTGTTATACTATTGCTAAAATATTTGATAAACTTGGTTTTTCTGTTGATGTAGCTGATCATTCTTCAAAAAAGAAAATAGATTATTCAAAATATGAAATAATTTATGGTTTAGGTGATGTCTTTGAAAAATCATTTTTTTATAATAAAAAGAAAATTATAAGAATATTTTATTCTACTGGTTGTAATCCTTTTTATTCTAATCTAAAAACAATGTTAAGAATTAGAGATTTTTATCATTCTCATGGACTTATAGCTTTATCTTCGGCAAGAATAGCTAAAAATTTTTATTTTCAAACCCTTTTTTCTGATGAAATAATTGCTTTGGGTAATAATTTTGTTTCTAATACTTACACAAAAATTAATAAATATGGGCCTAATATTAGTAACTTAAAATTATTTTTTTATGATACTTATGATATTGATTTAAAACAAAAAAACATTTCTTTAATTAAAAATAGTTTTTTATGGTTTGGTAGTTTGGGATTAATTCATAAAGGATTAGATTTGCTTATTGATATATTTTCAAAACATAAAGATCTAACCCTTCATATTTGTGGAGCTTCAAATAGTGAAAAAGAATTTTTTACATATTATAATAAAATTTTGCAGAAATCAAAAAACATAATTAATCATGGTTTTGTTGATTTAAGATCGGAAGAATTTAAAAATATAATGAATCAATGTGCTTTTGTTATTTATCCTTCGGTTAGTGAAGGTTGTCCCTCATCTGTTTTAAATGTTATTGCTAATGGAGGACTAATACCTCTTATAACCAAATCTTCTGGCTTGGATATTGATGATTTTGGTTTTATAATTAAAGATACTAAAAAAAAGTTTGTTTATGAAGCTATTCAAAAAGCACTTTCTTTAAGTGAAGAAGATATATTATCATTATCTTTAATGGCAAAAAAACTATAAGAGAAAATTATTCTTATGAAAATTATGAAAATAATTTATCAAAAATAATAGAAAATATAGTTAAAAAGTATAATTTATAAATATGAAAATATCAATAATAACAATTTCATATAATTCTGAAAAAACCATAGCTCGTACTATTGAAAGTGTAATTAATCAAAATTATGATAATTTAGAGTATATAATAATAGATGGTGGTTCAAGAGATAAAACGGTAGAAATTATAAATAGATATAGAGATAAATTGAGTTATTTTGTGAGTGAACCAGATCAGGGAATAAGTGATGCTTTTAATAAGGGACTAAGAGTTGCTAGTGGAGATGTTATTGGAATTATAAATAGTGATGATTGGTATGAAAATGGTACTTTTAAATTAGTTAATGAAATGTTTTCACAAAATAAAGAAATTGCTGTTTTAGTAGGGGCTTTACGTTATTGGGATGATAAAGAAAATAATTTTATTGTTTATCCTGATAAAAATTATGAAAAATGTATTAATTATAGGATGCCTCGCCTTAATCATCCGACTGTTTTTATGAAAACCGAAGTTTATCACTCTATAGGATTATTTGATTTAAAATATCGTTATGCTATGGATTATGATCTTTTTGTTAGAGTATTTAAAAATGGAAAAAAAATTGTTTTTGTTGATCAAGTTTTATCTAATATGAGTCTTTTAGGAGCTTCTGATAGAAATGCTATAAAAGCTTATTTAGAAACATTTCATATAGCTCCTAATAAATTAAAAGCCTTTATTTTTTTTATATATTCAGCTATAAAGTATTATATTCGTCTTTTTCTTATCTTTTTGGTTTTAGATAAATTATTATTAAAAATAAGAAAAATAAAATATTTGAATAAATAATTTTAAAACGATGAAAATAGGAATAAATTTAATTCAATATATAGATATTCAAGGAATAGAGGTTTTTACTAAAAATTTATTAGTAGATTTAGTTAAACAAGGATCAGAACATGAATTTGTTTTTTTTGTTAATCAAGAATCAGCTAAAATATTTGATATCAAAGAACACAATGTTAAAATTATCATTAAGCATTTTAAAAAAATATCTAAAATAAAATTAATATTATATCAACAATTTGGTTTAATTAGAAAATTAAAAAAAGAAAAAATTAATTTGTTATATTGTCCTTCGGTGGCTATCCCAATTTTTTATAAAAAGAAAATAGTCACTATTCATGATTGTGCTTCTTTAAGATTCAAAGATGAGGTTTCTTTAATATCTAAACTTTATTTAAAATTATCTTTTTGGTCAATAAAAAATTTATCTTTAAAAATTGTTACTGTTTCTGAATTTTCTAAATTAGAGATAAATAAATTATTGAAAATTTCATTAGATAAAATAATTGTAATTTCTGAGGGTGTTCCAAATTTAGTCAATATTAATGAAGATATTATTGATAAAACTCTAAATAAATTTAATTTGAAAAATAAAAATTATTTTCTTTATATTGGCAATCAACGTCCTAGAAAGAATATTCCAAATTTAATAAAGGCTTGGAATGATTTTTTTGATAAGAATAATAATTATTATTTAGTTATGGCTGGTAAGATTAATAATCTTGAAAATTTTAAAATTAATAATATTTATTCTATTGGAACTATTAATGAAGAAGAAAAAACTTCTTTATATAAAATGTCCAGGGCTTTAATTTTTCCATCTTTGTATGAAGGTTTTGGCTTGCCAGTTTTAGAAGCTCAAAGTCTCGGAATTCCAGTTATAACTTCAAATATTAGTTCTTTACCAGAAATTTCAGGGGAAGGAGCAATTTTAATTAATCCTGAAGATTATAAAGATATTTCATTAGGTTTAGAAAAGATTATTAATCCTAGTTTTAATAAAGAAGAATTGATAAATAAAGGTTATGAAAATTTAAAAAAATTTTCTTGGAATAAAACAGTCTCAATTTTATTAAAAATTATCAAAGAAATATGATATTAAAAAAATACTATAATTTAATAATAAAAATATTATCATACTTAAAAATAGATTTATTTAATTTAAAATATATTGTAATAAAATTATTTAAATTTGTTTATTCTATCATTCTATTACCAATTGAAATATTAGGTGATATTATCTTTTCTTATAAAAGATTCTTTATTTCTAAAATTGACAATCCTTCTAAAATTTTGATTGTTAAAATTGATCAAATGGGTGATGTTCTTTTTTCGACTATGCTTTTACCTTTAATAAAAGAAAAATATCCTCAAAGCCAAATAGATTATATAATCAATAAAAAAACTGAACAAATTTTAATAGCCAATCCTCATATTAATAATATTTATTATTGGCAGAGTTTTATTCTAAATAATATTCCAGGACGAGGTAGATTCTCTTTAATTGCTTTTAAAGAAAATTTTAAAATATTAAAAAAATTAAAACAAAAAAAATATGATATTATTATTAACGCTCGCGCTTATATTCCTAGCAGTAATATTTATTGGTATTTATTATGTTCAAAAAAAATAATTTCTTTTGATATTAGTCAGCAAAGTTTTTTAGCTGATAATATAGTTGAATATAATTTATATCAAGAAGAATGGAAAAATTATTTAAATCTTTTAAAACCTCTTAATATTGATAATAAAGTAATTGAACCACGGGCTGAATTTTATAATTTTTCTGATTGTGGTTTAGTTTATGATAATTTAGCCGTAGTTTCTCCAATAAGTTTTAATCCTGAAAGAAGTTGGTCTAAAGAAAAATGGTTAAAAGCAGTAGATATTTTAACAAAGAAAAATTATCAAGTAGTTTTAACTGGAGTAGAGATTCATAGAAAATATTTAGAGGAGATAAAAGGGACTAGTAATGCTATTATATTTATTGATTCATTACCAAGGTTAGCTGATTTAATAAAAAAAAGTAAATTGTTTTTAGGAGTGGAATCATTTCCGACTCATTTAGCAATGGTTTTTAAAATTGAATTAGTTTCTGTAGTTAATACTAAATTATTTTATGTTTCTGGAAAAAGTAGACATAAAATAATTGATGGTCGTTCTATGTTATCACAATTTTCAGGTGTTAAAATAATTGATTTAAATGAAAAACCTGAAGATATTTTATAATTTTTTAATGTAAATTAATTTACAATATTATGTTTGGAAAAATTTCTGGATCTTCAAGCAGGTTACATTCTGTTGATCATAATGAAACTTACGGTCGATATTTATTGGCTAATATTATAAAGGATAGAAAAATAAAAACAGGGGTTGATCTTGGTTGTGGTGGAGGTGATGATTTGGCAATTATTAGAAAATATAATCCAGAAGCAGAATTATTTGGAGTTGATTTTAATTTACAAAACAAGGATAAACTTAATAGTTTAAATATTAAACCATTTACTATTAATATTGAGAGAGACAAATTACCCTTGGCTAATGAATCAATTGATTTCATTATTGCTAATCAAGTACTTGAACACACTAAAGAAATTTTTTGGATAAATCATGAAATTTTTAGATGTTTAAAGAAGGGAGGAATATTTTTTTTAGGTGTTCCTAATGTTTTGTCATTTCATAATCGTTTATTGATGTTATTTGGTTATCATCCAACTTGTTGTAAAAATATATCAGCTCATGTTCGTATTTTTTCTAAAAAAGATGTTGATTTATTTTATAAATCAATAGGAAGTGATTTTTGCAAAATAGATAAAATTTATGGTTCGCAATTTTATCCTTTTTCTAAAAAAATAGCTAGATTTTTATCAAAAATTTTTCCTTCTTTGTCAGTAGCTAATTTTTATGTAATAATAAAAACCGGTGATTATAATGGAGAATTTTTAGAATGGCCTGAAAAAAATTCTTTAGAAAGTAATTATTTTTTAGGTTTAAATTAAACAATGAATATAGAAAATAAAACAATAAAAAAAATAATTCCTGATAAATGGTTATGGATATTTAAGCATAACGGTTTTCGACGTTATTTTATAAATACTGGTTGGATGTTTCTAGGACAAATATTTTCTTTAATAGTTTCTTTTTTTATTGGAGTTTGGATAGCTAGATATTTAGGTCCAGAAAATTATGGAATACTTAATTATGCCGTAGCCTTTGTGGGTTTATTTGGTTTTATCGCTTCTTTGGGAATAGATAGTATTTTAAATAGGGAATTGATAAAAACCCCAGAAAAAAGAGATGTATTATTGGGTACCGCTTTTAAATTAAAAGTAGTAGGTGGAATAGCGGCTTTGGCCTTAGCTGTTATAAGTATATTAATGTCTCAGACTACTTTATTGATTCAATTCTTAGTTATAATCTTTTCTTTTAATTTCATTTTACAAGCTATAAATGTTATAAGTATATATTTTCAATCAAAAGTTGAATCAAAAAATAATGTTAAAGTTTCAATTATTTCAACATTAATTTCTTCTGTTTTGAAGGTTGGAGTAATATTATTAGATAAGGGAGTAATTTGGATTATGTTAGTTTATATTTTAGATTTTGTTTGGCAGTGGATAAATTTTGTTTATGTATACAAAAGACAAGGATTAAAAATAAGAGATTGGAAATTTGATAATGATTTAGCTAAGAAAATATTAAAAAACTCGTGGCCTTTAATATTAGCTCAAGCAGCTGGGTATATTTATCTTAAAGTAGATCAAGTTATAATTGGATTAATGTTGGGTAATTACGAAGTTGGTCTTTATGCTGTAGCTGTAAAAGTTACTGAAATTTGGTATTTTATTCCTAGTATTATTTGTAGTTCTTTATTTCCAGCTATTATTAATGCCAAATTAACTGATGTTAAAGTTTATAAGAAAAGATTGAGTAATTTATATGTTTTAATGTTTATTCTTTCTTTAATAATAGCTATTACTATAACCTTTTTAGCTAAACCCATTATGACGGTTTTATTTGGTAATAATTATTTAGAATCTGTTGCTATATTAAAAATATATATTTGGTCAAGTGTTGGTTTGTTTTTAACTGTAGCCGTTAATCAGTATTTAATATCAGAAAACTCGGTTAAAACTATTTTTTGGTTTAATTTTTTATCAATGATAATAAATATAGGTTTAAATATATGGCTTATTCCGCTTATTGGGTTATTAGGAGCCGCTTGGGCCACATTAATTTCTTATTTTGTTATTCCAGTTTCAATTTTTGTTCGGGAAAAATTTTTTAGATAAGGGACGAATAATAGAAGAATAAAAAAATTTAAATGTTTTCATTAAAAAATAAGTTATATAACCATAATGTTTTTTAAAATAATAACCTCGTGATTTATAAAATACTTCTAAAAAATTATCATCAAACTTAACACTTTGTCCTCCTAAATGAACTAAACTAATATTTAAAGCTATGGCTGTTAGGTATTTTTTTGAATAAGCTCTTTGACAAATATCGGTATCTTCAAAATAAAGAAAAAAATTCTCATCCCAACCATTTATTTCATCAAAAACATTTTTTCTTATAACTAAAGAACAGCTAGAGATCCAATCAACAATAAATAATTTTTCTTTATTTTTTGGTATTAATTTTTCTTCATTAACTTTGAAGGCCAAAGATATTAATTCTAAAAGAGTTGGAAATTTTCCTGTAGCTGTTTTTTGATTTTCTCCCGATGGATTTTTTACTAATGGAGAAAGTATTCCTATTTTTTCATTGTTAATAAAAATTTCTTTTATGGTGGGTAAAATATTTTCTGTTAATATAGTATCGTTATTTAAAAAATATAAATATTTTCCCGTAGCTAATTTAGCTCCTTGATTATTAGCCTTAGCAAAACCTAAATCTTGTTTATTTTCTATAAAATGAGAAATACGATCATCAAATTTATTTTTTATTTTTTGAATACTGTCATATCCCGAATTATTATCAATAATAATAATCTCAAAACTTTCATTTTTGCAGTATTTAAAAATTGATTCTAAACATTGAATGGTTAAATCTGGGGTTTTATAGTTTATTATAATAAAAGAAAAGTCCATATTCAATTTAAATTCCTTCATTACTTAAGGTGGTTTTAATAGTTTTTAGAAATATACTAATATCAAGATAAATTGATCTATTTTTTATATAGTATAAATCATATTGCAGTTTTTTATAGGTATCCCTTACTGATGCTGAATGATACTCTCCTGAAATTTGATCCCAACCAGTTATACCGGGTTTAATTAAATTTCTTATTCCATAAAAAGGTATATTTTTTGATAATTCTTTTATTAATTCTGGTCTTTCTGGTCGGGGTCCGACAAAAGCCATATCACCTTTTATAACATTTATTAACTGAGGTATTTCATCTATTCTGGTTTGACGCATAAATTTACCAAATTTAGTTATTCGTTTATCATTTTTTTCAGTCATTTTACGATTATTATTTTCTTCATACATAGTTCTAAATTTATAGAAATTAAAATGTTGACAATCCTTTCCAGCTCTAATTTGTTTAAAAATTATTGGTCCACGACTTTCAATTTTTATAATTAAAACTATAATGGGCCAAAAGGGAAGAGTAAATAATAATATCACCGAAGCTATAAGCAAATCATACAATCTTTTTATTCGTTCATAATTTTTTTTATTAGCTAAATCTAAATTTTCTAAAAACCAACCCTTATTTAAAATTTCAATTGGAATTTGTCCGCTTATCTCTTCATAAAATTTTATTAAATTACGATAACTAATACCAGTTGGTAATAAATTGAATAAAGTTTTTTGCAATTCTTTCATTTGACTAATATCTTTTTCCAAAATAACTATATTTATTTTATGCTCTTTTATGGCTCGAGATAATTGATTTATATCTTCAACAATAGCTAAATCATAA
>Ga0123335_1004731_pt1 | contig 17231 bp, 17 predicted proteins | sample BiotimSIPDNA_2_FD_89707 | JGI IMG/M metagenome (GOLD analysis project Ga0123335, IMG submission 89707) | Anaerobic biogas reactor microbial communites from Washington, USA - Biogas_R2 time_0 SIP DNA | ecosystem: Engineered > Bioreactor > Anaerobic > Unclassified | place: Washington, USA...
AAAACACGAATATATTTTTTCAAAAATTTTATCCTTTTTTATCTCCAAATTACGCTGTGACTTTTAGTAGCTGACGCATAACGGTAAAGGCTATATGCAATGGCGAGGAGAGTACGCTATATTAAAATTTTCAGTAAATTTGCACCAAAGTACTTTGTACAAACGGCGTGCGTAAATTTCGCCACTGCATATAGCCTATGTTAGGTTGCAGGTAATTTGCCATTTTTCAATTCATTTTCCTTATATATTCACTGAACATCAAAATTTTATCTTTATTTCCCTTATTAAATAGTAAATGTTCAAAGTCTTTGGATTTATGTTGTAAATCTATCTTTTCTATAGTTTCAATTAGTTTTGCTTTAAGTTCCGTTAGATTGTGAATATTCTGTTTTTTAGTAAGAAAATCGTAATTCGGCTTTGTTTGAGAAAGCAAAAATAAAGAGTCATAAAAATCTCGTCCTTTTGCCCGTGAGAGTAATGCTGACAATTTCATTGCACAAAGTACGTCATCGGGCGGAACAGGAAATGATATAAAAAAACCGCAACTGCTAAAGGTAGCCATTTGAGGCGTATATTTAAATTCCTGATTTTGACTTTCAATTTTTATCAAAAACCGTTCATCCTTATACGTTGACAATCCCAATTCAAATAACAATTCAGGAAAATAGATTCTTGAACGAAATGCCGTTAATTTCTCACTCTGTTTTTCCCTCGTTTCGGCTCGTATGCCCGACCGTTGTAAAAAAATCAAAATCGCTTGCGACATTTCGGTGAAATCCTCGGCATCAAAATTCTTGCAATCAAAATCCAAATCTTCTGAAAACCGGTCAATTCCTTTTACTAAACGCAAGTTTGTTCCGCCTATAAAGATGATTTTTTGTACAAATTTTGTAGTTGCTAGAAAATTCAAAATCATCAGTTGAATATATTCTTTTACAATGTATTTTTTGTGGGCAGGATTTTCTCTGATTTGTGGCGGAAAATAATTTTGTATTTGTTCAAAATTTATCATAAATCGTGAATTTTTAAAAGTAAATCAACTCTATTTCTTAATGCTTTTGACTGAAATTTTTCTGTAAATTCATTCAAACGCTCTACGTTCAATTCTTCTTGCATAAATTCTTCATCGAAACGCAATTCAATGATTTCTTGTTCGCTATTGTACTGTGGATAAAGATACAACAAGTCTAAAATTGCTTTTTCAGGGGTAGCAAAAAACAGACTGTGTTTATTTAGAAACGTTTTTTGTTCATTTCCGAACATCAATTCGGGTAAAATTTGTTGATACGAAAATGAGCCGAAATTGTTCTCAAAATTTGCCTTTTTCAACGAACTCACAGCGGTTGTTTGCACGATTGCTTCGGGAATAATACCGTAAAATGCCAATGCGGAATGCAGACTGATATACGAGGGACTGTAAATTTTGTTTGATACAAAATATTGAATATTAGACATATTCACATAATCTGGAAAACTATACCACGAATTACGTAATTTTACGAGCAAATTTTGCTTTACCCAACGAGTGAGATTGTTTTTCTCAAAACTTGGTTGCCACGCATAAACTTGATTTATATTGAAACATATCAAGTCGTAAAATTGATTTCTTAATTGCCAATAGTTCATTAATTCGCTTCTAATTTTCTGCAAAATTGCATAAAAAAAGAATTAGAAACAACATTCTAACCTAAAATAAAATTTGTTCATTTAAAATCAAAGATAGAAAAAATGCGCTTTACATACTTTTTTGAGTAGTATCTTTCAGTGTTTTTATTTTATGCATGGTAACGGTATGCGGTATGAAACGTTGCGCATTTTGAAACACAAACTTATCAGCCCGCTAAGCCGTTGATTAAATGTTATTTCATCCAAATATAGTACTTTACGCGCAATGTTTTATGACCGCGTGTTAGCCTTAGTACTTATTCTACTTTCTTATTAAATCGTTTTATTCCAAATGATTTCACAGCAATGCCGAGATTCCATTCAAAATATCCATTATCTAAATCAGAGTGAACTTTTTCATAATCTACAAATCCATATCCTAATGTTCCAAAAACCGATAAATATCCATAATCCTTTAGCTTGAAATACTTATTCAAAGTAGTTCCAACAATTAATCCACCCGTTTTATTGAAAGTAAATTTTTGATTCAATTCGTCTTCATTAATCACAAGAAAAGATGTCCGATTATAACCTGCATAAGGCTCTATCGAAATCAGCTTTTCAAAGTCAAACGAGTACCCTACATAATAATCAAGTCTTATGTTATTAAGTTTGGCAGTTGTTGGAAGAGTTTGTCCATTAAATGCCATTTCCTCTTTGGGGTATATTGTCCAAGGTTTAAACCTAAATCCGAAATTTATTTTATCAACAACAAGAATGAAGTTAAAATTTTGTCCACCATGTTGTCCAATCCAACTTGTTGTATTGTCTCTATAATAATAATTAGAAACTGCTATATCCATCCGAAATCCAACTTTAGAACGTGTTCGACATTGAATAATCTTATACGAATCTAGATTTGTAGTATCAATTTTCTCAGGAATAAGCTTCATCGAAATATATGGTTCTACAGTCAAGGTATCTGTTGAACAAATCACTTCAGGAATCCATTTTTGTCCGAATGAAATTGAGTTTATTAAAAACACTGATGTAATTACTAGAAATATTCGTTTCATTTTATGCTGTGTGTTTCTTTTGTATTAAGGGTAACGGTTCACGTATATGATTAGGTGCGGATTGCGGGGTACTTTCCTGTCGAAAAGCACCGAGGTTGATGCGGGTGATAATGTTGATTATCAGCACCGAAACAAAACTTAATTATATACGCTGTTGTGGGCATGTGCTTTTATTTAAGTTTTTTATTTTTATCACTCATCCAATTTCCCAGTTCTATCCAAACATTCATTTCATTCAAATCGATTGTCTTTAGGTAGTCAATGCATAATGAAATACAATTATTGTATGATTTTGCTTCGAACTTTGTTTTTAACTTCCCTTTCAGTCTACCTAAATAAGTTCCTTTATTTACTAATTGGGAAATATGGGTTTTCGGAGAGTCATAATAAAATAAATAAGTTTCATTTGTAATCCCATTATGCTTTTCTGAGTAGGCTTTTGCAAAGCAAATATTTCTCATCCATTGGTATTCCATGCCTTTGAATGGACATGGAATATATTCAGAGTCGATTTTATAATCCGTGACTTTCTCTATAAACTTCCAATACCTTATATTTTTGTCAGTCAAAGAACATTTATATTTTTTTTTACTCTCTGGATTTATTTGAAGTTGATAATTTCCATTGCATTTTTTAGGAGGTTGTGAGCAATTTCCTCCCTTTTCTGTGAATTTACTTTCAACAAAAATTATTTTATCAGAGCTTTTTAATAAAACGTCTATTTGTGTTGATGTTGGCTCATTTAATAATTCTTTATTTGTATACTCAAGTTCAATACTCCATTCTTTAGATTTAGTATTAAATAAAGCGTTAATTAATTCGTTTTTATACTTAGAGGAATATAAACAGCCCCAAAAATCGATAGTTATCGCTTGTGAAGCATTTACTTTATCTGTGTCAATTTCTCCCCTGTACTGATGCCATGGAAATGTAAAGAAATCTGGTATAATTTCTAATGACCGGTAAAACAGATTATTTTTAATTGAGGCTATTTTGTCAGATGTTAAATTCATTCTTTTGGTCTTTTAGCATTGCCCACAACGTCTAATTTACGTAACAAAAATACAATACTTATAACACTCGTAAATTGATTTCAAAATATCAAAGTCAAACGTTGTAATATTCTGATAATCTATTTAATACACTATAATCCGTCTTTTTATACCATTTACATTTACGAATGTTATTATAATTATAATACTCTCTAAAATTTAATCAGTTGTTCGTCTGCTAAGTTAGTCTTTTTTTTAGTTCTATTCTCAATACTATGAAAATACTTAAACGTAGATTCAACCGGCAAATGCAATTTTTCCATTTACAGACTTATAGAATGTTTTAAACGTTTTTTAATAATTGAGATGTATTTTGTTATTTCTAATCTCTTTTCTGTTATATTTGTGGTCATAATCCGGAGAAGACGGTGGAAGAAGTTAAATACCATTTTGTTGAATAAATTATATTTGTAATTACTATGAAAAAGATTCTAATTCCAGCGATTATTTTTTTGTCGTTTCTTTTTGCTGATTGTCAGAGCAAACCGGTTCCAAGAGTTTATGACACTGACACATTTACTATGGTTGTGGAGTCTGCGGAGATTATGGCAGGTGACACATTTGTTGTTGAGCACATGGATATGATACGTCAGAGCATTGTACGTTCCACTTCATCATTTGTCGCTCAAGAGGATGGACATGTTATGATAGAGGACACCATCCCGTCATTTTCAGAACTGCGTCTTAAGTGCATTGGAAAGACATCGGACTACGGACTGACATTCTATGTCGAGCCGGGACAGGATCTGTTACTGAACGCTCCGAGTCTTAAACATATGGACGTAGTTCCTAAGGGCGGATTTTATCAGGATAAGGTTTTGCGGGAGTATTTCCTCTCTGAAGCAGAACGGGATAGCAGAATAAAAAAATGCATGGATGACCTGAATTTCTATACACAAAATCGCAATGATGATTCCATTAGTGTGTTAATAGACCGTGTACTTGCCATACAGAAAAGGACACCGGAAGATTGGAAATATATCCGTTCCATCCTATACCGTAAAGATTGCCCTGTTGCTGCCTATATGTATGCTAAGGAAGTGGGACTCTATGATATGAAGAGTAATAAGATTGACAGGCATTGGAGAAAGTTGAATCCTGAAGTTAAGCAGTCCGGCGCCGGCCAATGGTATTCCAATATTGTTAATATTCGGAAATCGCTTAAAAAAGGGGCAAAAGCTACGGATTTCACTCTTTCCTGCACTGATGGCAGCACGGTAAGTCTTCATGAGCTGCGCGGCAAGTATGTCCTGCTTTATAATTGGGGAATATGCGGTTATGTCCTGCAGTCGGCGCCTGACCTGATCAACCTTCATGAGAAATATCCGGAAAATCTGGAAGTAATCGCACTTACGGATTCGCAGACATTTTCAAGTATTTCTTCAACTGAGAATCCGGATCCTGTGACAGCACCGTTATTAACTCTTTTGAACCAAAATTGGAAAACTGCTGTTAATGACAGATCGGGTAATGAACAGATAACCATAGACTACCTCATGACCTTTACGCCATGCGTGGTATTGATCTCGCCAAATGGACGTATTGTCCGGTGGGGAGACGCCGCTGTTCTAAAGACTGCAAATCGCCGTCTCCGTTGATACCACATATTTCAATTTCTGTTATCTTTGTGGTCGTCATGAAAAGGTATCTAATTTCATTAATGGTAGTGGCGGCCCTTCTGTCGGGATGTGAAAATCAGGGTTTTGACGGAGAGCCGGAGGATCCTTATGCCGAAAATCCTAATGACATTCACAGGATAATACCTGATTCAGTCTGGTTTGATCAGTTCACTGTCAACAAGGGTATCTCTTCAATAGCAGACCTCAATGCCGATGGAGACACCGTCCGGTACTGTACTTTCGATTCTCTGGGACGCCTGTCGCTCTATATGGACTATTTGGAAGGGCTGAAATATACATACGACGCAAAAGGCCGTCCCACAACTATTGTCAAGGTTGCCGATGAAGTCATGACATATTTTAATCTGGAGTACAGGAACGATGCCGATCTCTATGTGCCGGTAAACAACGATTTTGGATTCCGCTGGTGTAATTCGGCCTCGCTTTTGGCCGATGATCCGGGTCATTTTTCCATTCTGCCGGGTCTCTCCAGAGTGATTCGGTATTCATCGGAAAACAAGGCTATATGGAGTAGAAAATATATCTATGTTGATTCCGGAACAAAACAGTGGATGAAGATATATACCGATAAATTTTCAGCCGGCGGAGGCATAGAGGTGGATCAAATCGAATATGTAGGCAAGCGGCCGGTCATGTCTGACAGCCTGGCCCTGGATACTATAATCTATCAGCCAAACGGACTTTTCGGGCAGGTTAAACGCCATTATATTGACAGTGACGGGGATTTGATGTATGAAACATGTAATTACCAAATTGTGAACGGATTCATATTCCCCGAATCGATTCTGCTTGAAAAGGAGGGTTATCTGATGGAGGTCACATACGGTGCAAACGGCGACGTTTCGGCCATCACTTTGGGGACCGAAAATCCGGCCACTGCCAACGCGGTTTATGAATATGACACCCGGGGACGATGGACAACCATGTCCATAAGCAACATAAGCCTTTGGCGTACAATAGAATATTACGAATAGTCAAAGTCTTTGACGTACGACAGTTCTTACCAACAGCAGTCTTTGGCTTACTTTGAATATTACAGATAGTAACCTTTCGTATCCAGTAGAGTATTACTGATAGGAGGTATTTAACGGATCGGCTGACCCGGCTGAAAGGGCAACCGCCTGCAAGGAATCCAACGGACTCTCTGTCCCGGTCAGGATTTTCATTAACGGACGTATGGAATCCCAATATGCCGGAAGGTCCTGCTCTTTGATGGGATCAACGGCCGGCAGGTCCATTCTAAGCGGATCGATTGCCGTCCCATCCTTATACACACGGTAGTCCAGATGCGGCCCTGTGGCCATTCCCGTTGCCCCCACATAGCCAATAAGCTGGCCTTGCGATACCTTGGTTCCCTGATGGATCCCGCTTGCAAATCCTCTAAGATGCATATAGAGAGTAACGTATGTGGAATTGTGTCGTATTCTAATGTAATTACCCCCGCCATTGCTGTCCCAGCCTCTTGCTATTACAGTTCCGTCGCCGACCGAATAGACCGGAGTACCTGAGGGTGCGGCATAATCAACGCCATGGTGCGGCCTGACTATCTTGGTTATGGGATGACGGCGTGCATTTGAGAATCTGGAGCTTATTCTTGAAAAGTTGAGCGGCGCCTTCAGAAATGCCCTGCGCAGGCTTGTTCCGTTCTGGTCAAAATATTCGCCACGTCCGTTGTTATAATGGTATCTGAATGCGAAATGGTCTCTCCCTCCGGTTATAAAGTTGGCAGCCAGGATGTTGCCGGTAGCAACCCTTGTTGTGTCAATATAAATGTCTTCATAATATACGTTGAAGGAGTCACCGCGCTGTATCCCGAAGAAATCAATCGTCCATGAATAGATATCGGCAAGTTGTCCCGTCAGGTCAGGCGCTGCTCCGTTGGCCATCATGGCATTCCAGAGCGAGGATTCAATAATTCCGCTGACAGATTTATAGAGAGTATCGGTCCGGGCCTGTCCCACATAGCTGAATATGCTGTCCGTCAGTGAATATACCGCATAATCAACTGCCGATATTTCATAAACAAAGTATCTGGCTGTCATGGCTGAATCCCGGTCGGTCAAGACATGATATGTTTTTCCGGCCTGAAGTCTGCGGACATTGAAAATGTCTTTCGATATAGTTTCAACTTCATGCAGGACCGATGCCCCTACTCCGTGTCTGCCCAGTATTGTGGAAAGTACCTCGTTACGGCCAATAATGCCGCTGTGAATATCGAGACTGTCAATACATATCTCCCACCGGAATTCGGGATAAATGGTGTCCTGTACAACCGATTCGGTTACCTCGTCTTCAATACGGGCGGTTCTATTGCGGCATCCGTATAATAAGAAAAAGGAGAGCAGAACGATTGTAGTCAGTATGCCATTGATTTTCATTATGTTATATTTTTAAATTTTTCAACTATCTCATCATTGAGAGCGCGGCTTACCGGTACGAGCGGCAGACGTAATACGTTCTCAAGCATTCCCCGGCTTGACATCAGAGCTTTGACCCCGCAGGGACTTCCTTCGCGGAACATCAGGCCGTACAATGGTTCAAGCTTACTGTTTACGGTTGCTGCTTCGTCAAAACGGCGCTCTTTGGAAAGATGTATGACCTTGCCGAAAGTGTTTGGTATTGCATTGCCTATTACGGAAATCACTCCGGCCGCACCGTTGCGTATAACTTCCATTGCAAGGTAGTCGTCGCCGCTGATAAGACGGAAATTTTCAGGCGCACCGGCAATGATCTCATTTATCTGTTCCATATTGCCTGAAGCCTCCTTAACTCCTATTATCTGAGGAAACTCACGGGCTAATTTCAGGGTCGTGGCGGCGCTCATGTTCACGCCCGCACGTCCGGGTACATTATATAATACGAGCGGTTTGGTCGATGCTTTTGCAATCTCACAGAAGTGGCGGTACATACCCTCCTGCGACGGTTTGTTGTAATATGGAACTATGCTTAGGATACCGTCAACACCATCCAGGTCGTATTGTTTCAGTTCATTTACCACATTGGCGGTGCAGTTTCCGCCGCATCCGACCAAAATCGGGATCCTGCGGTTCACCTGATTCGTTACATGCTTTACTATCTGTTGACGTTCTTCCGTATTCAGTGTAGGAGTTTCGGCTGTGGTCCCAAGAAGACACAAGTAGTCAACCCCGCCTGCAATCAGATTATCAACAATCCGCGTCAAAGTCTCAAAATCGATCTGACCGTCTATTTTGAATGGCGTTACAAGTGCAACACCGAATCCTTTAAAAGGGTAAGAGTAATTCATTGTTATTATCTATTTGTTTTTCATCAATCATTTCCAAAAATTCAGTCTCGCTTACAAGCCTCACACCAAGTTCCAGCGCTTTTTCACGTTTGGCAGGTCCCATATTCTCGCCCGCCAGTACGAATGATGTCTTGGCCGATATGCTGCCGGAGTTCTTCCCGCCGTATCTCTCAATAATGGACTTGTATTCGTCACGTGAATGGCGGTTAAAGACCCCGCTTATAACTATTGTCTTGCCGGCAAGCGAATTGCTGCTCTCCTCTTCTTCGGCAAAGGCAGTTTCCATTTGAAGCCCGTATTCCTTCAGGCGATCCACCAGATTGCGGTTACGTTCGTCCTGAAAGAAATCTATGATGCTTTGAGCTATCTTTTTGCCTATCTCGTTTACCGAGGTAAGTTCCTCAAATGTGGCATTTTCAAGCGCTTCAATTGATTTGAACGCACGTGCCAGGATCTTTGCCACTGTTTCACCCACGAATCTGATGCCTATGGCAAAGAGCACCCTTTCAAAGGGGACCTGCTTAGAATTATCTATTCCGCGGATTATGTTTATGGCCGACTTTTCACCAAGACCCTCCAGCCGGCTTATATCTGTAGCTTTGAGTGTATAGAGGTCGGCAATATCCTTTATCAGTCCGACCTGATAGAGCAGGTCAATGGTTTCGGTCCCCAGGCCGTCTATATTCATGGCTTTACGGCCGACAAAATGTTCAATACGTCCCTTTATCTGAGGAGGGCAGCTGGTTGTGTTCGGACAATAGTGTGCAGCCTCGCCTTCATACCGTATCAAAGCGGTTCCACATTCGGGGCATACGGTTGTAAAACGGACGGCATCGCCCAAAAGAATGGAACGGGATTCCATATCCACACCGGTAATCTTGGGTATTATCTCACCTCCTTTTTCAACATAGACCATGTCGCCTATGTGAAGGTCAAGGCTCTTTATGATGTCCGAGTTATGCAGACTGGCCCGTTTTACCGTTGTGCCTGACAACTGTACCGGATCCAGATTGGCCACCGGAGTCACTGCCCCCGTTCTGCCCACCTGATATGAGACGCTGTTCAGACGGGTGACCTGCCTTTCAGCCTGAAATTTGAATGCGATTGCCCAACGGGGCGATTTGGCTTTGTATCCCAGATTCAGCTGTTGGCGTATTGAGTTGACTTTTAGCACAATGCCGTCTGTGGCTACGGGCAGATTTTTGCGCTCGTTATCCCAATATCGGATGTAATCGAGCACCTCATTGACGGTTGAGCATTTCTTCATGTGGTCCGATACCTTAAAGCCCCATCCGGCTGCCGCCATCATATTCTCATAGTGTCCGTCGCATGTCAAATTTTCACCCAACAGATAATAGAGATAAGCATCCAGATGACGCCGTGCCACCTCTTGCGGGTTAAGCAGCTTCAGGGTGCCCGATGCTGCGTTACGGGGATTCGCAAAGAGCGGTTCCTCCTGCCGTTCCCGTTCGGTGTTCAGCATATCGAACGAGCTCCAGGGCATTAGGATCTCACCGCGTATTTCAAAACTCTGCGGGTAGCCGCTGTTTTTTTGAAGTACCAGCGGAATAGATTTTATTGTACGGACATTCTCGGTCACAATATCGCCTTGCGTCCCGTCACCGCGGGTTACAGCCTGTTGCAGCTCTCCATCCTCATATATGAGCGATATGGAGAGTCCGTCATATTTCAGTTCACAGCATATCTCAAAAGGTTCATTCAGAAGTTCGTTTACGCGCTGAAAGAAATCGCGTACCTCCTGTTCGTCGTAGGTGTTGTCAAGCGAGAGCATGGGGTATCTGTGAGCTGCCTGCTTGAATCCCTTACTGATGTCGCTTCCTACCCGCTCAGTCGGTGAATTCGGGTCTTTCATTTCAGGATGTTTTTCCTCAAGAGCCGACAACTCGCGCATCAAGCTGTCAAACTCAATGTCCGATATGACGGGTGAATTCTGCACGTAGTATAGATGATTGTGCCTGTGCAGTTGTTCACGCAACTCAAGAATACGCTTCTTTTCTCTCATAAATTTTGACCCGGCTGAAAGAACCTCCGGACAGACCGCGAATTTAAGCATAATTTTGTAAATTTGCAGTCGGTAATGCCACATAATTATGCGTATAGACATTCTAACCGTGTTTCCTGAGATGATTGAAGGCTTCTTCAACCACTCCATAATGTCCCGTGCCCAAAAAGCCGGACTTGCCGAAATACATCTGCATAATATTAGGGATTATACCGTTGACAAACATCGTAAGACCGATGATTATCCGTTTGGCGGTTCTGCCGGTCTTGTCATGAAGATTGAGCCTATTGACCGGCTTATAACCGAACTCAAATCGCAGAGAGATTACGACGAGGTTATATATACCTCGCCCGACGGCGAACGTTTTGACCAGAAGGCGGCCAACAGCTTTTCACTGCTAAACAATATTATCATTCTTTGCGGCCACTACAAAGGAATAGACTACCGTATCCGCGAACATCTTATAACACGTGAATTCAGCATAGGTGATTATGTCCTGACCGGAGGCGAGCTTGTAGCAGCCGTTATGACCGATAGTATTGTGAGGCTTATTCCGGGTGTCATGACCGACGGTCAGTCGGCCCTGTCGGATTGTTTTCAGGATAATCTGCTGGCTCCTCCAATCTATACCCGCCCTGCTGACTATAAAGGCTGGAAAGTACCTGAAGTTCTGCTTTCAGGCAATCAGGCCATGATTGACGAGTGGGAGTTCCAGCAGTCTTTGGAGCGTACCAAACGGCTGCGGCCGGATCTGCTTTAAACTTTCGCTTGTAAATGATCGGTTTTTAGTCGGTCTTTAGGGGGGCCGTCACAAATCAAATGTTGGATATAGGCTTTGTTGAGATCTTACCGAGTTTCAAGAGCGCCTATGATCTCCTGAACCGAACTGAATCCGTGCCTCTCCAGATATTGGGCTATTCCGTCTATTATCTTTCCGGAAATTGAGGGGTCGATAAAGTTGGCCGTCCCTATCTGTACTGCCGATGCTCCGGCAAGCAGGAACTCCACAGCATCGGTGGCGCTGCAAATGCCTCCAATCCCAATAACGGGAATTTTCACTGCGCGGGCCGTCTGCCAGACCATTCTCAGAGCAACCGGTTTCACGGCCGGACCGCTCAGCCCTCCGGTGACTGTCGAAAGCATGGGACGACGTTTTTCGGCATCAATAGCCATGCCCAGCAAGGTGTTTATCAGGGAGACGCTGTCGGCCCCGGCATCCTCAACGGCGCGGGCAATCTGGGTTATGTCCGTCACGTTGGGTGAGAGTTTGACAATGAGCATTTTATTGTATGCCTTGCGTACGGCCTTTACTACTTGGGCGGCACTTTGAGCATTCACTCCAAAAGCCATTCCGCCCTCTTTTACATTAGGGCAAGAGATGTTCAGCTCAATGGCCGAGATATCGTCAAGAGTGTTAACAATGCTTGCAACTTCAACATAATCTTCAATGGACGAACCCGATACGTTGACAATAATGGGACATCCTATCTTTCTTACTTCAGGATAGATATGACTGACAAACCAGTTTACCCCCTTATTCTGTAATCCTACTGCATTAAGCATGCCCGACGGCGTTTCGGCCATTCTCGGATAAGGATTGCCCTGACGCGGATTGAGCGTGGTAGCTTTAACTACAATAGCTCCAAGGCGGCTTATATCCATGAAGTCGGCATACTCTGTTCCATTCCCGAATGTACCCGATGCCGTCATGACCGGGTTCTTGAGTTCAAGCGAACCTATTTTTGTATTTAATGAAACCATTTTAATCTATCTGTTTGAAAGACCGGCCCTTCTGTACATACACACACATTGCCCTTATCGGCGGTATCCTCTACACAGCATAAACAGGCGCCTATTCCACATGCCATGCGATTCTCAAGCGACACTTCGCAGACTATTTCATGCTCCCTTGCCCATTGTGCAACAGCTTTGAGCATGGCCAATGGGCCGCAGGCATATACTCTGTCATACAGTATGCTGTCAAACAGCAGAGTATGGTCTGTCACGAAACCTCTCTCGCCTTCCGATCCGTCTTCGGTTGTAACAAAGACATTACCGTATTTCATAAATTCTTCTTTCCGCAGTATGGAACTTTTAGTTTGACCTCCGAGCAAAAATGTAGGTCTGATATCGTTCAAAGCCAGTTCTTGTCCAAGAAACAGCAGCGGAGCCACTCCCACTCCTCCGCCTATAAGCAGCGGCCTTTCCACGGGTATGGAGCGGTAACTGAAACCGTTGCCAAGGGGCAGCAGCACATTAAGTATCTCACCTCTTCTCATTGCGGCAAGGGCGGCTGTTCCTTCACCTACTGCCTGTATAAGAAATTCAATTCTGTTTTGGGAACGGTCAACCGAATGTATTGATAAAGGTCTTCTTAACAACACTTTTGCCGAAGGAACTTTAAGTTCGGCAAACTGTCCGGCCACCATGTCGGGCAGACCCTTGTCACTTTGCAGCGTAAGTAAGGCGGAGTTCGGGCTGACCATCCTATTGTCGGCAACGGTAAGGTCTAACTGAAATTTCTTCATCGGTTCATATTTCGTTATTCGGCAGTTTAGAATCTCTTAAGTAAATCCATAAGTGATTCTTATACTCACTCTTTTCGTTTACAAAAGTAATAAAAAAGCCCGGTAAAATACCGAGCTTTGTTCCAATCTAAGACTGCCTCATACTAATGTTAAGCCGTCCCGACTGTTTGAGGGCACATAAAGGTGGTCTTAGTGTAAAACCTTAAAATGGATCTGGTTGTGTCAAAATTCCATGTTGTATTAGTATTCTACAACATTCTTGAATTCGCTCCATTCAAGGTGTCTCTTGTAGTTCTCCATCTGACCTCTGGGTACGTAAAGCCTGCAATTCTCTTTTGTTGCTTCTTCAAACACAACAGGGCTGTTATGTGGCGGGAATACGTTGCGTGAATTGAGGGTTTCAAGTTTCAGACAGCCGAAGAATGATTGCTTTCCTATAACTCTGACATTTCTGCCAAGGGTAACATCCCTTAGTTCGCTGCAGTTTTTGAATGCGTAGTCACTGATAACTGTCACGAAATTACCTACTGTTATTCTTCGCAGGAAGCTGTTGTCCTGGAAAGCCTCTTGACAGATGAAGGATACGTCTTCGGATATTGTGTAGCCGGGGAGCTCTTTTTTGGCAGGATACTTGACAAGCATCCGGCTATCTTTACTGAACAGTACACCGTCAATGTCCTTATACATAGCATTCCTTTCGTTTACGGTAATCTTTACCAATCCTGAGCACCCTTTTAAAGCATTGGCTAAAATGCGGTTAATACTGTGAGGAATATTGATCGAGGTAACATTAGTGCAATTGTAGAAAGCGTAATCGTCAATCTCAACTACCCTGAATATAAATTCTTCATTTAAACCGGATACCATTACAAACGAAGGAATGTCAATGTCTCCTTTATAGGTACTGTAACCCTCATCATACGATTGACGGTTTGAACTGCGATCCCAAGTCAGTGAAACATTTCCAAAATTATCGAGTATCGTATAATATAAGGTGGTACCATTCTCGTATTTTGCGGCAATAATATTATTGTCTATAGTAGCTTCAACCTGTTTTACAAGAACAGTCTGTATAAACTCATGCTGACTGGTGATAGCCACGTCCTTACTGGTACGACATCCAACCAGAAAAATGGTTGAAATAGCAGTGAAAATAATATATTTTTTCATAGTCAAATTTGTTTTTGGTTTCTTAAAGCAAACATAACTCCAAAAAAAACAAAAAACAAAAAAAATGTATTATTTTTTTAAATCCGGCAAAAATTTTTTGTAGGTGTCGTCATCGAAGAAAATTACGATCTCTTTTATCGTACTTTCCTTGTTTACCGAAACGGCTTCTATCTTCTTTTCATCCTCTCTCTCTTCTATCGTTTTTTTTGTTTTAGACTCTTTGTCATCCCTTTCAAAATTTGAATATTCGGGAGCAGTCCCGGCTGTTGGCTGAAAAAAATCTTTTTTGGAGAACAGGGGATAATCATTCTTAAAATCACTGTTGTGTTGAATATTACGGTTAAAGGGTTCACCCGTACCATAAAGCAGCCAGTAGAGGTCAACATCAGGAAAAGCGGAATGGATTTGAGTAAAAACCTTCATACTGGGATTGTTTCGACCACTTAATATATGTTGTAGTGTCGAACGTTGTATTCCCACCTTTTCTGCAAACTGCGTCGGTGTAAGATTCATTGCTTGCATCAGCTCTTCAAGTCTATCTTTCATTCGTAAATAATGTGGATTTCCATTAAGTTACAAATGTAATCAAATAAATCGTAATGTAAAATATACAAATGTGCAATATTTATAAAGTGCAGACAAATGTAACTTTTACAAATGTGTACAATTGGATTGTATAAATGTTATCTCGAATGATTGTAACCTATTGATTTTGATTAAAATTTGGTTTAGTAATTTAATGTAAAGAGCTGGTTATAATTTATTTAATATACTTATTATGCATATTTCCGCACAATATTTCTATTATGTATATCCTCTTCAAAAAGTAGAATTAAATGGTTTATATTTTATATATAATATATCTGGTAATAAGTTAGTTACATTTAATATTCAAAATTGTATTAGTTCTTGCATATTGAAATAAAGCATCGATTTGAAGATATTGAATTGTTTTGTAAATACAATTAATACATTTGTAATATCGTTGAATATATTGTATAAATGTGAAATTTGCTACATATTGTTTACAAATGTTTTTGTTAAATAAAGTTAAGGCCACCAGATGGCAGCCTTACAATAGATATTTGAAGCGACTAATCGCTGTAATTTTAAAATTTTAGAAACAATCCGGTATTAATGCAGAATTTTGAAAACAAGTTCACGAAGCAAACCTTTACCGGTATTGGCTGTGGCATCAACTCCCTTTGATTTTGCATCATACTCCCTTATTGTACTTATAATGTTCATAGTTTCTGTTGCAGTGAAGTTCTTCATGCCTCTTATATAGTCTCTCACACCCCATGTATTCTTTAATCCAAGCTGTTTAGCTATACCCCTGTCACTTTTGTCTGCAGCATAGAATGCCAGCATCAAATTGGCGAAGTATGGAAAAATAGAGGCTGTTACAAGCTGTATCGGGTATGTTTTAGGATTATTTTCGTAGTAAGCGGCTATTCGGTTCGCCTTTAGCACATCTTTGTTTATCAGTGCATCTCTGAATTCAAATATGTTGTAATCCTTACTTATACCTACCAGCTTTTCTATGAACTCGGGAGTGATTTCACTTTTCCCCGCAGGCATGGCTGTGACCAGTTTGTCAAGTTCACCGCTAAGACGACAAAGGTCATTTCCTACAGCTTCGCTTATCATAGCAATGCCTTTTGGCGACATGGACATACCTTTTTCTCTCAATAAATCAGCAACAAAAGCATCTATAGCATCATCTCTGATCTTTTTAGATTCAAAAAGAACACCGGTTTTCTCAATTTCCGATACTACCTTTCTGCGTTTATCAAGTGTTCCGTTCTTATGGCAGAAGACTAAGACTGTACTCATCTGCGGTTTTTGCAGATAGGAGATTAGAAGCTCTTGAGGAGTTGCTGAGCCGGCTTCGTTACCTTTAAATATGTTCTGGGACTCTTTAACTATTATAACTTGCCTGTCTGAGCCCATAGGATATGCCTTTGCGCGCTGGATCACCTCACCCATTGTGGTTTCGTTGCCATACACGACCAGTTGATTGAAGTCACGAGCCTCTTCAGGCAGCGCATTATCCCTGATATAATCCGATATTGAATCAATGAAAAAGGGTTCCTCTCCCATGAGATAATAGACAGGTTTGTATATTCCCTTTTTTAGTTCTGAGAGAATTTGGCGGTATGCTGTTGTTCCTGATGTTGACATTTTAATTCCTTTCTTTACCTTTGTAATTGTAATGATGAAATATGTATATGTTATTTGAAATATAGTTGAATTCTAAATTCTATGAGAATTCTATAAGATTTCTTTTTTTTACAAAGATATAAATGATTGAGTTGAATTTGCCTTTTTTTGAAGCTAAAATTAGCGAACAGGATGGTAAGCGGACTATATGGGACCCTATTCGCAAAGTCTGGACAGCATTAACTCCCGAAGAGCAGGTAAGGCAGGCATTTGTTTCATATCTTGTTAATTATAAAGGAGTTCCCTTGTCGCATATAGCCAATGAACAGACTATTGATTTGAACGGAATGAAGCGCCGATGCGATTCGGTTGTCTATAACAGAGCAGGAAATCCTGCTGTAATAGTAGAATACAAATCTCCTGCCGTTACTATCACACAAAAGGTCTTTGATCAGATATCACGATACAACATTGTGCTTCGCGTTGATTATCTAATGGTAAGCAACGGACTTAAGCATTACTGTGTACGCATGAATTACGATGCAGGAACCTACTCTTTCCTAACCGATATCCCCGATTATTCTCAGTTATAATTATACTCCTTCCGAGCATAGAGATATATTCCTGACTTCGTCAACGTGTCACCCAAAAATTTTCATCAAATAATTTAGCTATCCTTTTATGTCTGTGCATGATCATAGTTTTTCTT
>Ga0123335_1004733_pt1 | contig 17223 bp, 12 predicted proteins | sample BiotimSIPDNA_2_FD_89707 | JGI IMG/M metagenome (GOLD analysis project Ga0123335, IMG submission 89707) | Anaerobic biogas reactor microbial communites from Washington, USA - Biogas_R2 time_0 SIP DNA | ecosystem: Engineered > Bioreactor > Anaerobic > Unclassified | place: Washington, USA...
CAGTTGCTCTCCACCCCCTCTCACGAGGACGCAGTTACTTTCGGTTACAAAATACAGACCATATTTCGACAGGGACTTTCACCCGTCAATTCGATACACTCACAAGCGCACTAGGTCAGGTACTCCGTACCTGACAATCAGCCTGAAATTCAACCGGATGTCAGGTACGGGGTACCTGACCTACGAAACTGGCCTCTTTTCGACTCCGGCCTGCTTGGCCCCGTACGACTGATCGAACAGGAGTCGTATTTGCATCTGTTGCGTCAACCAGAGACTGGAAGCCGGATGCCGTAGTGGCCCGGGCTTTACATTATTACCAGCCTCCAGCCAAGTACATGCAAATATTCGGTAGTTTTTGACTGTTTTGCATCTTATGGCCCATTTGTCAATATGGAGATTACGGGATAAATAGGCAGTTACTCTTAAGTCTTGTTGTCGGAAACCAACCACGGAAAAAATATCACTAGTTACTTGACAATTTCGCGGAAAATGCGATACTGAACCACTCAATCCTACTCCTCTCATGTCGCTAAAAGGAAGGAGCGGTGCCGTGCCGAGGTCCGTGCTGGAAGCTATTAAAATGGGCATATGGGACTTCGAACCTCCGGAGGTCGAATTCGACAAATTCGCTGCCGCCGACGCTATGCCCGGAACGCAAGAAAAGCTCATAATCATGGCCGAGCGTGCCAAGCTAGGGCTTCCCCTATGGCACATCGCGGACCGGGACGACATGGAATCCCCCCCGCCCACTCGTCATCAACCGTCAATAGTATTGCGCCGCCGGAAACCGCGCTGAATCCTCCTTGTCGGAACCTTCCGGAGAAGCCGCTTCGCTCTGCGCGCCTTTCTCCCGGGCAATTCCCGCTTTTGTTTTCGGACGTATTCGCAAGTAGTCTTGCCGTATTGCTGCGATACATATCGTCAGTATTCGGATTGACGCAAACGCGGATAGATGTCACCTTATACGCTGTTTCGCAACCGTTAATAGGGAGCCGTTCCGATTTTCGCGGTTCAACGCGAAAACGCGACAGTTCCGTCCGGCGGGCGCGCGGGACCATCTACACGGAGGTAGCTTGAATGCAAGTTATTGGAATCATAATTGGATGCGTGCTTATTGGCCAAGTCCCGGACACCTCGTTGCCGCCTCTTGCTGATCCTGTTCACAAAGGACCGGCCGACTTACATTCGCTGTCCTCGGCCGAGGCGGTTGCTTCGCCGCCGGTCGCCGGCGGTCGGCGCAACCCGCCGGAGTTGGCCGCCGAGGCGATACGACTGCCCGAAGGGGCAGGGCTTAGCGGCCAGCCCTTGTCGCTGCTCGACGCGATTGGCGCCGCGGCCGATCGCCGCCGCCAAACTGAAATCGTCCATGCCTACTGGGGGCTGGCCGAAGCGTTGGGCGAATATCGTTACGCGATTGAATACGCCCGATCTCTCGAAACGGCCGAGGGCGGTCAGGACGCGGGTTTGCGATCTTTTCGGGCGGCGGCCGCGGCGCTATGCCTCGAAGCGGAACTACGCGCGGCCGAGGCCCAATTCGAGTTGGCCTCCGCGGCGTTGATGCCGACCGACGCGCAGTTGCCGTTGCCGGCCGATCCGCCGCACGTCGGGGCATATCGGACCTACTTTAACGAATTGTTTGCCAATCGAACTCCGCCCGACGCTGCCCGGCTGACCGACAAGTTGCTGCCGTTGCAGTGTCGCGCGATCGATCAATCGGCAGCCGCGGTGTTGGCCGCGGAAGACGCATTCTCCGCCGTGTCGGACGATTTCCGCGCTGGACGGGGCGGGGCCGATTCGCTGGCAGCCGCCGCACGCGAATTATTCGCCCGCCGCGAGTCGTTCATCCGCTTGGCGTGCGAGTACAATCGGACAATCGCCGAATATAGTTTTTCGGTCGCCGCGCCGACAACCAGCCACCGGCAGTTGGCGGCGATGTTGATCGGTCCGCCGCGTCAGGAGGGTTTGCCGCGGTCGGCCGACAGCCGGGCGTCGGCGGCCGCTCCGCTTGGGAACCAGCCGACGTTGGCCCCGCCGCGCGAACGGAACCAGCCGACGTTGGCCCCGCCGCGCGAGGGCTGGCGTTCGAACGAGCCGACGCCGGCGGTGCCGCGCGACGGATTCGCGCCGGCCGATCGTCCCCGCAACGAGCCGACGTTGGCCCCGCGGCGTGAGACGATCGAACAGCTCGGTTACGACGAGCCGGTCAAGCTCTCGCCGCCTGACCAACCGCGGCGCGAATCGCCCGCGCCGCCCGACGCGCTGCTCGTACCGGTCGATCCGCCGTCCGAATTTTCGCCGAGCGCGCGCGCCGTGCGGAAGCCGTTCGAGACGACGCTCGAATCTCCGGGAGGGGAACTTGAATCGGCGGCCGTCATACCGCGATTTTCCGCGCTGCGCGGCGCCGACTCGGCCGCGCGCGCCAAGCAGTTGACCGCCGCGGTGCATTCCGACCGCCGCTTGCCCGAAGGCGCCGGGAAACCGATTTCGCTGAAAGAATGCCTGTTGCGCAACTCCGGGGGGGACCGGCTGGGAACCATCGCGTCATATTGGTTGTTGCGGGAGCGGGCGGCACGATATGAGATTCTCGCGGAACAGGTCGAGTTTCTCGCCGCGCTGACGCCCCTGGTCCTCGAACGCCGCAACGATCCGACCGGCGCGGCCGACATGCTCAGACTGAACGCGGCGCAACTCGCCGCGCGGGCAGACTTGGGGGCCGCGCGGGCGGAATTCGTCGAGGCGCAATTCGATTTGGCCCTGCGGATCGGAGCGGCCGGAGAGACGCCCTGGCCATTGGCGACGACCGTTCCGCATTCGGGCGAATATCTGCTGAAGCTGGAAGCCCAACCGCAAAGCCTGGCCGGCGCATGGCCGATTCGACGGCTGGCGGCCGTGATTCCCGTCCGACGCGAAAGCGCGTGGAAGTCGGCAGAGGCGGTAGTCGAGGCCGATGCCGCGCGGGCCGAGGCGATCGAAAAATACCGCACCGGCTCGAACACCATCGATCGAGTGCTGGAATCGGTCGCCGCCGGCAGCGAACAGACGGCGGCCTTCTTGAATTCGCTCGCGGCCTACAACTGCTCGATAGCCGAGTACGCCACGACCGTGCTGCCGCCGTCCGAACCGGTCGATAAACTCGTTGCGGCGCTGATTGTCGAACCGTAGGCAAGCTACCGCATGTCGATCGAATCGGAGAGCTGCTTTCCCTCGGGGTCTTCGATGTGGGAGCGGAAGGGGCCGTGTTCGGGCCGCCAGCCGGTGATGCCCGTGTTCAATTCGCCGTTGTTTTGCAGAGCCACGGTTATCCGGGCGGGGTCGCCCTTTGCCCGTTCGATTACCCAAACGTATTGCGTTTTCGGGTCCGGCCCTCCGGCGACGAACTCGTATTTTACGCTGAACATCATCCACGTCCCCTCAGGGCCGGGTTGTCCCAACGCCACGCCCAGGTCCAGCAAGATCGGCAACGCAGGCGGGGCAATCGCCGCCGGCGGACTGGGCGTATCCGGTTGCAGCGGCGCAGGCTCGATGGGCGGCTCAGCCGCCGGTTCTGGCTCCGGTTCCGGCTCCGGCGATACCTCGGGCGAGATTTCCGCCGCCGGCGGTTCAGGCTGCGTTTCGGCCGGCGCAGCCGGGTCGGGTTGAATCGGCTCGACCGCCGGTTGCGATTCCGCTTGATCCGACGCCGTCGGACTCTCGGCCGGTTCATAATTCTCGCCACAACCGAGCGGCCCAAAAAACAGCAACGCAGTGCAGATTACAAGAAACAGCCGTTGCATGACGTAACTCCAAAATCAAGTTTGCGAATATATAGATCCCTTGTGAACGCTTGCAGTTCTCTGAAATCCATGTCTTCACGGCCCGAGGCAACCAGCCCTCGCGCTATTCTCTGCGATATAATCGGCCCGGAACTCAATCGGTTTTATTTTGCGACTCGGGCGTTTCCGACTGAGACGGGTCGGCGTCGCCCTCGGCCACCGGGGCACCGGCGGAATCTTTAACGATGGCGGGCAAATCCTCGGCTTCTTGCTCATTTTCCAGGAAAACTTCATTCATCTCGGTGTTGTCTACGTCTTTGCGGAGCAACAGGTAGATGGCGGTCGAAGCCGACCAGAAGTAGCTGAACAGGTATCCGACGGCCAGGAGTTTAACGCAACCGCTCCAAAAGAGGATAAGCGCTGCGCCGGCGCGTCCGGCGCCGGAAACATCGCCGCCGCGGATGGATGGCTCCGCGCCATATCCCCAGCCGGCGGCCCAAGAGGTCAGCCAGACGACGCCCGCGGCGAACTCGCGGACGAGGAGCCATCCCAGCCAGCCGAACAGGGCCGCGACGGCGGCGTATAAGAGATATCGCAGCGGCCGTTGAAAAAGGTATGCGTATGAGCGGCTCAGTGCATCGAAGCTGTCGGAGCCTTCCGTGGCGATAGCGCCCCACATCAGCGGCCAAGCGAAGAAGATGCCCAGCAGCAACAAAGCCATGACGAAACCGGCGATTAATGCCAGGGGCCAGAATATGCCGCCAAGCAGCAAGCCGAATCCGCCCGCCCGCATAATCAGACCGAGTAACACGACCGGCGCGGCGGCCAGGGCCAATCCGACGACGGGCAATAGCGGAGCGGCAAAAAACGATCCCCATTTCCGACTGGCGAAGTTGACGGCGGCGTTCAGGCCGACTTTTTCCTCGGCGGCCAATTGCACGGCGGCCGCGCGGCAGATGGCGGCGCCGAAGAATGCCCAAACCGCCGCGGCCCAAAGCCCGCAGAGGATTACCGAGGCAATCGCCCGCGGCGGCTGGCTGGTGAATGAAATGCCTTCGACGGCCGGCCGAGACAGCGCGGTCCAGGGAGTTGAAATCGGATTCACTTCGCGCAGGTCGTATGACCGCGCGATTGTGGATTCGTCGCGAGGCGCCGCCGGCTCGCCGAGCAGGCCGAGTGCGGGCCGGTCCGGAACAATCGAATCGGTGATGCGCGTCCAGGGGCACTCGGCGTGTTGCTTCAGCCAGCCGGTGGAATCCGCGTCGGTTTCGAACACCGCCGCTATGAGTATCCATCCGGTGGCCGTCAACAGAACGCCAAGCGCGCCGAACAGCAACGCCCGGAAGGCGATGGCCAATCGGAAAACCTTGGCGATTTTCAACCAAGGAAAGACTTCCGTCCACGCTATTGCACGGATTTTGTCGCCGTCAGGTTCGATCATGTTAAGAATCCCCCGAGGAAAGGTGTTTGGAACTCACCCGCTTTCCGGCATTATACGGCCCTCGAATAAAGACGCAACCCGGTTTAGAAGCAGAGAGGGGGTGGTTTGCGAAGCCGAAAGCGGCTATTCGGAGCCGTTATTTTCGGCCATCATCTCCTCGATTCGATCCTCGTCCGGCTCGGCGGGCACGGCGAATCGCTCGTCCAGCCAGCGGCCGAGGTCGACCAGCCGGCACCGCTCGCTGCAAAACGGCATATTGGAGCTGTCGTCCGACGAGAACTCTTTATTGCAGGTGGGGCATCGAAACATGGCGGTGTTGGGACGAAACATGATAAGATTGGCGGCGTCCAAGATGCGCCGGCCGCTATGCGCTTTCCACTTTGGCCTTCTTTTTGTCCTTGCTCTTGACGTCGCTTTTCGAAGCTGCGTCAGATGTGCTTGGTTTGTCGGCGGCGGCCCCTTTCTTGTAGGATTCGCTTCGGTAGTCGGTCTTGTAGAAACCCGACCCCTTGAAAACGATAGCCGCGCCGGGGCCGATCAGCCGCCGCAGTTTCAGCCGACCGCATTTGGGGCACTTCCGCTTCGGCTCTTCCTTGATCGACTGAAACAGCTCGAACTGATGCTCGCAGGCATCGCAAACGTAATCGTAAGTAGGCATGATTTTTCAGCTCCGTTATTCTGCTTTTCAGCTCCGTTATTCCGCTTTGGATACAATTACTTGGCTGGGACGAACCACGCGGTCGTGCAGTTGGTAGCCGTTTTGGGTGACGATCAAGACGGTGTTCGGCGAATGGTCGGCCGACGGCTGTTGCATGACGGCGTGATGCAGGTTTGGATCGAACGGCGCGTCGAGGGCCTCGATCCGCTCGCACTTGTGGCGTCGCAGCACGTCTTCCAATTGTTGGCGGACGAGCTTGAAGCCTTCGAGCAGCGAGGCGGCGTCGGCGTTTTTTTCGGCCGCCTCGATCGCCCGGTCTATGTTGTCGATCACCGGCAAGATGTCTTTCAGCAAGGGCAAATTGGCGTAACGCAGGCCGTCTTCGTATTCCCGGGCGGCGCGTTTGCGGAAGTTGTCCAATTCCGCCCGACAACGCAGTTCCCGGTCGCGGGCGGCGTCCAATTCCTCACGAAGTTTCGCCGTTCGATCGTAGTCCATCCCGTCCGTATCGACCGTTTGGTCCCGCGGCGCGTCGGTTGGCGGCGGCTTTGCGTGCGATTCCTTGGCGGCGGCGGCCGACGTCCGCGGATGCCCGGGGTCCGTTTGCTGTTTCGCCTCGTTCGCTTCCGGATCATTCGGTTTGTGTTTCTTCACTTTGATCGCTCCGTTCGCTAGTTTCCGTAGTGAACAGTTCCTTCAGTTTTTCGAAAAAACTTTTTTTCGTCTGACTGACGTGAGTGTTTTCGATCTCGGCCAGTTTTCGCAGGGCGGCTTCATGTTCGGGCGAGAGCGGCTTGTGAACCTCGATGCCGACCTGCACGAGCAAGTTTCCCCGACCGTGGCGTTTCAGGTCTGGCATGCCGTGGCCGCGCAGAGCGAACACTTGCCCGTTTTGCGTGCCGGGGGGGAGGTTCAGTTTTTCCGGCCCGTCGAGCGTGGGCACCTCGATGGCCGTTCCCAGGGCGGCCTGCGAATAGCCGATGGGAATTTCACAAATCAAGTCCTGCCCTCGGCGATGGAAGAGGGGATGCTCGGCGATGTGGATGAAGCAATAGCAATCGCCGGGCGGGCCGCCGTTGTGGCTCGGCTCTCCCTCGCCTTGCAGACGGAGTCGGGTGCGGTTGTCCACGCCCGGCGGCACGTCCACTTTGCGCGAGACCTTTTTTCGGACGTATCCCGATCCGCGACAATCGCCGCAAGGACTGGAAATCACTTGTCCTTTTCCCCGGCAGGAGGGGCACGTCGATTGCATCTGGAAGATGCCGGTCGATTGGACGATCCGCCCGCGGCCGCCGCAATATCGGCACGGTTCTGGGCTGGTTCCCGGCTTCGCGCCCGAGCCGCGGCACGTTTCGCAGACCGAGTGGCGTTCGAATTGTACGACTTTCGAGGTGCCGTAAGCGGCCTCGCTCAAATCGAGTTGAAGCTCGCAGCGGATGTCCGCGCCTTGGTGAATACGCGTTCCTCCCCGCCGGACGCCGAAGATGTCGCCGAAAAGCCCTTCTCCGAAAATGTCTCCGAAGGCGCTGAAGATGTCGGAGATGTCGTGGAATCGCGGCTCGCCGCCCCCCTCCAGTCCCGCATGGCCGAAACGGTCGTAACGCGCACGCTTCTCGGCATGTCCGAGTACCTCGAAGGCCTCGGCAGCTTCTTTGAATCGGGCAACAGCCTCGTCGTCGCCGGGGTTGCGGTCCGGGTGGTATCGCATTGCCAGCTTCCGATACGCCTCGGCAATCTGCTCCCGCGTAGCGTTCCGCTCGACACCCAGTATTTCGTAATAATCGCGTCGCGCCGCCATCTCAGCAGGTGGTTAGTGGCTGATGGCTAATGGTGTTAGTGGCTGGTGGCTAGTGCTCTACCCAAATTGAGTTTACGGGTGCCACGGTTGGCTTTTCCAACCGTGTTTCCGGCACTGCTGGACAAGCCAGCAGTGGCACCCAACTGGTAAAGTCGAATTGGAAAGATTACTAGTGGCCGCTAGCCACTCAATCCTACCTCACGCTGCCCTCGACGCGGCGTTTTTCCTTATCGTCCTTGTCCAGGTCGGTCACCAGTGTCTCGGTGGTGAGCATCAGCCCGGCGATGCTGGCCGCATTCTCCAATGCCGAACGAACCACCTTGACGGGGTCGATAATACCGGCCTTGAACATATCGACGTACTTGCCGGTGTTGGCGTCGTAGCCGGTCGCATCGTTCTTTTGGGCCACTTCGTCGGCGATTACCGAGCCGTCGACGCCGCAATTGTCGGCGATCTGCCGGATGGGCATTGCCAGCGAACGCAGCACGATGTCCACGCCGATCTTCTCGTCTCCGCGTGCTCCGGAACGCGACTTTTCGACCGTCTCTCGGCACCGCAGCAGGGCCACGCCGCCGCCGGGGACAATGCCTTCCTCGGCCGCCGCGCGGGTGGCGTGCAGGGCGTCCTCGACCCGGGCCTTCTTCTGTTTCATCTCGGCCTCTGTGTTGGCCCCGACCGAAACCACGGCCACGCCGCCGCAGAGCTTTGCCAGCCGTTCCTGGTACTTCTCGCGGTCGTAGTCGCTGTCGGTCGTCTCGATTTGCGAACGGAGTTGATCGGATCGGGCGACGATGTCGGCCCGCTTGCCGGCCCCCTCGACAATCGTCGTCGCATCCTTGTCGACGGTGATCTTCTTGGCTTGGCCGAGCTGGCTCAGTTCGACGTTTTCCAGCTTCACCCCGAGGTCTTCGCTGATGACCGTGCCGCCGGTGAGCACGGCGATGTCGCCGAGCATGGCCTTGCGGCGGTCGCCGAAGCCGGGGGCCTTCACCGCGCAGATGTTCAAAATGCCGCGGAGCTTGTTGACCACCAGGGTCGTCAGCGCTTCGCCGTCGACGTCTTCGGCGATGATCAACAGCGGTTTCGCCCGCTGCATGACCTTCTCCAACAGCGGGATCAGGTCGCGGAGGTTGCTTATCTTCTTTTCGTGAATGAGGATGTATGCGTCTTCAAGCAAGCAGTCCATTTCCGGCGAGCGGTTGATGAAGTAGGGCGAGAGGTAGCCCTTGTCGAACTGCATGCCTTCGACGATTTCGTAGGTCGTCTCGGCGGTTTTGCCTTCCTCGACGGTGATCACGCCGTCGCGGCCGACTCGGTCCATCGCCTCAGCCAGGAGCTTGCCGATCTCCGGGTCGTTGTTGGCGCTGATCGAGCCGACGCTGGCGATTTGCTCCTTGCTGTCTATGGGTTTGGCCATCGAGCGAAGGTGTTCGATGGCGGCCTGGACGGCGCGGTCTATTCCGCGGCGGAGCGCGGTCGGATTGCTTCCGGCGGCAATGTTTCGCAGTCCCTCGCGGAAGATCGCGCGGGCCAGGACGGTGGCCGTGGTGGTGCCGTCGCCGGCGACGTCGGAAGTCTTCGACGCGACTTCATTGACCAGCTTTGCGCCCATGTTCTCGAAACGGTCCTCAAGCTCGATTTCCTTGCTGACGGTGACGCCGTCTTTGGTGACCGTCGGACCGCCGTAGGATTTATCGAGAATCACGTTGTGGCCGGTCGGTCCCAACGTGACGGCGACCACGTCGGCCAGTTTGTCCACGCCGCGAAGCATCCGCTCTCGGGCATTATGCGCGTATAGAAGTTGTTTAGGCACGGTTTATGACTCCTTGGAGGATAATCGGGGATTCGGGGAATCGGGGATGGATGTAGGGTGCGTGAAACGCACCATAACCAAAAGTACGTAATGGCTGGTGCGTTTCACGCACCCTACTTATCCTCCACGACCTCCGATAATTACTTCACCACCTTTGCGAGAATATCCGACTCGCGGACGATTTTTACTTCGCGGCCGTCGATTTCGATTTCCGAGCCGCTGTATTTTCCGTAGATGACTTCGTCTCCGACGGCCACGGCCAGCGCGCCGCGTTCGCCGCTGTCGAGCAGTTTGCCCGGCCCGACGGCGATTACCGTGCCGCGTTGCGGTTTTTCCTTGGCGGTATCGGGCAGAACGATCCCGCCGGCGGTCATCTCTTCGGCTTCCATCGGTTCGACAACTACGCGATCATCCAACGGCTTCAAGTTGATTTCCTTCATTGTCCGTTTCCTTGAAAAAATGGGTATATGTTAGTTTTTATTGATTCAATAGCCGGGAGCTAATAGCCCCCGGTATGAGATTTTTATAGGGCTAGAATCCCATGCCTCCCATGCCACCCATTCCGCCCATGCCTCCTCCCATGCCACCCATTCCGCCCATGCCGCCGGGCATTCCGCCGGGGCCGGGGCCGGCAGGCTCTTCTTCCTTCGGAATGTCGGTAATCAGGCAGGAAGTGGTTAGCAGCAGCGCGGCCACGCTGGCGGCATTCTGCAACGCGGTGCGGACGACCTTGGCCGGGTCGATGATGCCCGCCTCGACCAAATCGCAATAAGAATCCCGGTCGGCGTCGTAGCCGTCAGTTTTTCCTTTCATCTGGCGGACGCGGTTGACGACCACGGCGCCGTCCAAACCGGCGTTGTCGGCGATTGCCCGCATCGGGGCATCCAACACTTTTTGCACAAGCTTCGCGCCAAGGGCCTCATCGCCTTCCAGGCCGAGTTTTTCGACGGCCTTTTCACTGCGGAGCAAAGCGACTCCTCCGCCGGGCACGATGCCTTCTTCCAGGGCGGCCTTGGTGGCGGCTCGGGCGTCTTCCATCAACGCCTTCCGCTCTTTCATCTCAGTCTCGGTGGCGGCTCCGACGTTGATCTGCGCGACGCCGCCGGCCAGCTTGGCCAGCCGCTCCTCGAGCTTCTCGCGGTCGTAGTCGCTGGTGGTGGTCTCCATTTCGCGGCGGATCTGCTCGACGCGGCCTTCGATCGCCTTCTTGTCGCCGGCGCCGCTGACGATCGTGGTGTCCTCGGAAGTAATCAAAACCTTCTTCGCCTTGCCCAGATCCGAAACCTTCACCGATTCCAGAGTGACGCCGAGATCCTTGAAGATTGCATTGGCGCCGGTCAAGGTGGCAATATCACCGAGCATGGCCTTGCGGCGGTCGCCGTAGCCGGGCGCCTTGACGGCCGCCACATTGAGGATGCCGCGGAGCTTGTTGACGACCAGCGTGGCCAGGGCCTCGCCCTCGATGTCCTCGGCGATAATCAACAGCGGCTTGCTCGCTTTGCTGACCGACTCCAACAACGGGATCAAATCCTTCGCGCTGCTGATCTTTTCCTCGTGGATAAGAATCAGGCAATTCTCGAACTCGACCGTTTGTTGGTCGGGGTTGTTGACGAAATGAGGCGAGAGGAAGCCGCGGTCGAACTGCATGCCCTCGACCACGTCGACGGTAGTTTCCGATTGCTTGCCTTCCTCGACGGTGATGACGCCGTTCTTGCCGACTTTTATGAAGGCGTCGGCCAGCACCGCACCGATCGTCGGATCGTTGTTTCCGGCAATGGTGGCGACCTGAGCGATCTCCTTCTTGCTCTTTTCGTCGATCGGCGAGGCCATCTTTTTCAACGACTTGATGACCGCATCGGTAGCGGCGTGGATGCCGCGTCCGAGGGCCATCGGGTCGGCGCCCGCGGCAACCATCCGTAGACCTTCCAAATAGATCGCCTCGGCCAGCAAGGTGGCGGTCGTCGTGCCGTCGCCGGCGACGTCGTTTGTCTTCGAGGCGGCCTCTTTGACCAATTGCGCGCCAAGGTTCTCGTAGGGGTCGTCCAGATCGATGTCCTTGGCGACGGTGACGCCGTCCTTGGTGATTTTCGGCGCTCCCCAACCTTTGTCCAGCACGGCGTTGCGGCCGCGGGGGCCGAGCGTGCTGACAACTGCCCGTGCCAACTTGCTTACACCGGCGGCCAGCGGCTGCCGTGCTTCGTCTTCAAAGACCAACTGTTTTGCCACAGCGGATTCCTCCTGTTGCAGGCTATTTGCGTATCACGATTGGGCTTCGCGACCAAATTGGCAGCCGCGAGCGATTTTTCAGCGGTTATAAGCAATCGGTGTGCCAAGGCCGTGATTCTAGTTCGCAAGTTGTTGTTTGGCAAGTGGTTGTGTAATATCATGGGTTCTCACTCGATTGCCATCACCCAACCGCTACACCGGCCGCATGTCATTTTGGCAGTGATCGCGTGATTCTAGTGATTTGTCAATGTTGAGTTGGCGGGTATTTCCTGATTGTAGTCCCGGTTTATTGAATCTAATCTCATGAGGTGAATGTCGAGAAAAACGCCCGCCGGCTGCGACCGGCGAGGTGGAAAACGCCGCAATTCCCCCCGCGAACGCAGTCGCGGGGCGTTTCGATTCTCCGGCGTACTCAAGTCGGCTCTTAATATCCGGAACTGCCGCCATAAGAAGGGGGCTGCGAACAAGCCATTCCACGATTGACAAAGCACTGGTGTGATCCGGTCCGGCGTCGTGTCGGCGCGAGCTACATTGCGCTGGTGTGATCCGGTCCGGCGTCGTGTCGGCGCGAGGGGAGGGGCGCATCTTTCGGCCCTCCCGCGTTGTACAATCGTTTTCGGTGGTTGTTTTCGACAAAATCGGCTTTGATCATACTCGCGGCAGAGTCTAGAGCGATCGTTGCCATGCGACCATCGGGAGCAGGTAATGCAGGTTGTAGGAATTGTCCGCAGGAAAATTATTTCGTTTTTTTTGACGCGCGGTCAAACGTGAAGTACCCTTGATTTAGGCCGGGAAATTGGACCCGTTTCCCGGCCCGCTCGCCGCCATTTATAAATTGATGCCCCGTCGTCGCGATCCTTTGCCGGACCAAGACGGCGTGCCCACCAGCAACGGACGACATCATGCGACAACGGGTCTTCACATTCGGCTTTCGCGCAATCATTGCGGCCGCAGTGTTTCTCGTCGGGGCGGCGGCTTATGCCCAACTGCCCACTACCGTCAGAATCTCCGATCCGCGCGGCGAGATCGACGCCATTCTCAGCCGTGGCCGCCAACTGGAGATCGAGCGCCGCTGGGGCGAAGCGTTGGCCCATTACGAGGACGCCATGCGCCGCCATCCGCAAGAAGCGGAATTGCGGCAGCGGTTCGAGTCCTCCCGTCTCCACTTCGACATCGAACGCCGCTATGCCGACCGGAGTTTTTGCGACTCGGTCGCGCGGATGTCGACCGAGCGGGCGCTGGACCTCTACTCGCGGGTGCTGCTGAAAATCGAATCGCATTACGTCGACGCGCCGCATTGGAAGGCTCTGTTCGATCGCGGAACCGGCAACTTGCGGGTGGCGCTCTGGGAACCGGCATTTATCGACAAAAATGTGCCGCAGCGCGACCGAGTGGCGGTGGAATCGTTCATGGAAGAATTGCATCGCGTGGCCGCTCCCTGGAGCGTAGTCACGCGCGCCGAGGCCAGGCAGGCCGTTTCCTACGTCGCCCGATTGGCGCAACAGCGATTGGAAATCAATCCGACCGTGGTGGTGTTGGAGTATCTGTGCGGTGCAACGAACGCGCTCGATCCGTATTCGGCGTTCCTTACGCCCAACCAACTCAACGAGGTATACGCGCAGATCGAGGGGAACTTCGTCGGCCTCGGCGTGGAACTGAAGGCGCTGGACGGCGGCCTGGTTATCGTCGGCGTGATTTCCGGCAGCCCAGCCGAACAGGCCGGCATTCGTGCGGGCGATCGAATCCTCTCGGTTGACGGCCGCTCGACCGCCGAGGTATCGACGGAACAGGCGGCCAACATGTTGCAAGGTCCCGCCGGAACGGTCGCGCGGCTGATTTTGGCGGGACCTGGCGAAAACGCCCGCGAAGTCAACGTCTCCCGCCGCGTGGTCGAGGTGCCCAGCGTCGATCGCGTGTCGATAATCGACCCTCAAGACGGGATTGCCTATTTGAAATTGACCTGTTTTCAGAAGACCACTGCCCGCGATTTGGACGTAGCTCTTTGGAAACTGCATCGCGAGGGGATGAAGAGCCTGGTGGTCGACGTGCGCGGCAATCCGGGCGGGTTGCTGATGTCGGCCGTCGAGGTCGCCGATCGTTTCGTCGAGCGGGGAGTGATAGTCACCACACGCGGTCGCAACTCGCAAGAGGACTACACCTATTCGGCCCACGACATCGGTAAATGGCGGATGCCCTTGGTGGTGATAATCGACCAGGACAGCGCCAGTGCGGCCGAGATATTCGCCGGAGCGATTCGCGATCATCGCCGGGGAACGATCGTCGGCGCGAGGAGTTTCGGCAAAGGCTCGGTACAAGGGATTTTCCCCTTGGAAGAATCCGATGCGGGGGTGCGGTTGACGACGGCCAAATTTTACTCGCCCGCCGGACACCCTTACAGCTTCGTGGGCGTCGAGCCGGACCTTGAGGTCCGAGTGGCCGCGCGTCCGATCGGCGGCCGCCATCCGTCGGGCAACGATCCGATGCTTCAAGCCGCGGCCGACGCCGCCCGGCGGCTCGGCAGCAATGGAACGCTTCAAGCCCGTAACTCGAAGTAATCGCGGTTGCCGGCAAACAATCAAGCGAATATCGGCCGAAAACCGCGCGGAAATCACTTCTTGCCGAGCAATTCGCCGGCGGCGGCCGCCAGCACGTCAAACAGGTCTTCGAGCCGGTCTTCATCGACGCCGGAGAAAGCCACGCGGATGTCGTGGTCTCCATTGGCGATCACGCCGACGCCGTGCCGATCCAACAGATGCTTGCGGTAAGTCTCGGCGTCGATGCCTTTCAGTCGCACGCACATGAAGTATCCGGCGTTGAATGGGTAAGGCTCCCAGTACTCGGCGAACTTCGACGCGGCGATAATTTTTTGGACCTTTTTTGCCCGGGATTCGAGAATGACGTTATTCTCCTGCCGCTCGGCGTCGGTCGTAGTGCCGCCGAGCGCCTTCGCGAGTATCGTCTGCGAGGGATGCGAACAGTTCGAGAGGATGCTGCGGATGGCGCCGGTTGTTTTTTGTTCCAATGCCTGATAGAGCGATGCGTCGTCGGCCGCTTTGGTCGAGAAGGTGATCATGCCGGTGCGGAATCCCCAGACAAAATCCTCCTTGGTTGCGGCGTCGGCCTTGACGGCCAACAGCCGGGGGTGGCGATCGGCCAGATGGGCGAAGACCGACTCTCGGGCAAGTTCCTTGCCGTAGAATAGGCCGAAGTAGGCGTCGTCGGCGATGACGACCAGGTTCTTGCCCGCTTCCGCCGTCTCGACCAGCGCGGCGACAATCTCGTCCATTTCTTCCTTCGAGGGCGAGTAGCCGGTCGGGTTGTTGGGGAAATTGAGAATGACGGCGGTCTTCGACGCTTTCGGCCGCGCGGCCAGCGCAGAGCGCAACCCTGCGACGTTGAAGCCGCCTCCTTCGTTGAACAGCGGATACAACGCTAGTTGCGCCTGACGGCGGACGCCAAAAATCAATTCGTAGTTTTCCCAGAACTTATCGGGGATCAGCACCACGTCGCCGCGTTCGACCAACAAGTCGCCAACGATGCTCAGCGCGTGCGTCAGTCCGCTGGTGACGATTGGATTGGAAAAGCTCTTGCCCGCCAGACTGGGGTTTTTACGAAGCAGATCGTCGCGCCAGAGCTTGCGCAGGTCGGCGCGGCCGGCGGCCGGCGCGTAGGGCAGCAGATCGTTCTGCTCCAAGCCGTTGAAGTACTGCATCACCGAGGGGAGCGACATCGGTTGGCCCTTCTCGCGGGCGATGCCGATCGTGGCGTTGTAATGTTTGGCCTTTTCGCGGGCTTCGGCCCCTTGCGAGACGATGCCCTTGGGAAAATACAGCCGCTTGCCTAGTTCGGACAACATCTCAAAGACGTGTGGATTCTCCCGCTCGATCGTCTTGTTCAGTTCGGCGGCCAAAGGGCGAAGCCGATCGCCGGGCGGAAGCAGTCGGAGCGGTGTTTCCAGACGGCGGCGCAGTCCGCCGAGTTCCTCGCGCAACTCGACCGGGAAACGGTCGCCGAACTGTTGGAAGAATTCCTCGATGCGGTCGGCCTCGTCGAGCCACTCGCCGCGATCCACCGCGCACAGCTTTTCCAGGTTTTCGGCGGGTAATTGCAGGCCGGTCAGGTCGAGGCTCGCCGGAGTGGGCACGTAGCCGATGGGCGTTTCGACCGCCTCGGCCTCGCCCCGGCAGCGGTCGATAATCCATTCCAGCACGCGAAGGTTTTCGCCGAAACCGGGCCAGAGGAACTTGCCCTTTTCATCGGTGCGGAACCAATTGACGTGGAAGATTTTCGGCGGATGGGACATGCGATCGCCCATCTCCAGCCAGTGTTGGAAATAGTCGCCCATGTGATAGCCGCAAAAGGGGAGCATCGCCATCGGGTCGCGGCGCACCTCGCCTTGCTTGCCGTACTGGGCGGCGGTCCGCTCGGAGGCCATCGTCGCGCCGACGAAAACGCCGTGCCGCCAGTTGAACGACTCGAAGACCAGCGGGGCCAGTTTCGCCCGCCGCCCACCGAATATCAGCGCCGAGATCGGCACGCCCGACGCGTCGTCGACCAGCGCCGAACAGGTCGGACATTGCGTGATCGGCGAGGTAAAGCGACTGTTCGGATTGGCGCCCGGGATGGGCTTGCCGTTTTCATCTTTCATGCCCGGCTTCCAAGGCCGGCCCTGCCAGTCCCAGCCTTCGGCCGGCGGGGGGCCTTCGCCGTCTTCCCACCACACGGTCCCGTCTTTCGCCAGCATGACGTTGGTGTAGATGGTGTTCGTCTTGATGGTTTCCATCATGTTGGGATTGCTCTTGTAATTCGTTCCCGGCGCGACGCCGAAGAACCCCCACTCGGGGTTGATTGCCCTGAGCTGCCCCTGGTTGTCGATTTGCATCCAGGAGATGTCGTCGCCGACCGTCCAGATTTTGTAGCCTTTGACCTTAAGGCCCTCGGGCGGGACCAGCATGGCCAGATTGGTTTTGCCGCAGGCGCTGGGGAAGGCGGCGGCGACATATTCGATTTTCCCGTCGGGGCTTTCGATGCCGAGAATCAGCATGTGTTCGGCCATCCAGCCCTCCTGCCGACCGAGGTAGCTGGCGATGCGCAGTGCCAGGCACTTCTTGCCCAGCAGCACGTTGCCGCCGTAGCCCGAACCCACGCTCCAAATCGCGTTGTCCTCGGGGAAGTGGAGGATCAACCGTTTGTTTATGTCCCGCTCGGCCTTACCGTGCAGGCACTTGGTGAACTCGCCATCGGCGCCGAGACACTCCAACACTTTCGGGCCGACGCGGGTCACGATGACCATGTTCCGCACGACGTAGATGCTGTCGGTCAGTTCGACGCCGATCTTGCTCAGCGGCGAGCCGACCGGCCCCATCGAGAAGGGTATGACGTACATCGTGCGCCCGCGCATCGAGCCGGCGAAAATTTCGCCCGCGCGGGCGTATCCGTCTTCCGGCGACATCCAGTTGTTCGTCGGTCCGGCGTCCTCGCGGCGGGTGGTGCAAATGAAGGTGAGATTTACCGTCCGGGCGACGTCGTTGACAG
>Ga0123335_1004735_pt1 | contig 17210 bp, 10 predicted proteins | sample BiotimSIPDNA_2_FD_89707 | JGI IMG/M metagenome (GOLD analysis project Ga0123335, IMG submission 89707) | Anaerobic biogas reactor microbial communites from Washington, USA - Biogas_R2 time_0 SIP DNA | ecosystem: Engineered > Bioreactor > Anaerobic > Unclassified | place: Washington, USA...
CGCAATCGCCGACAAACTGCGGTCGCTGACGCCCGGCGCCGAGGTAATCATCGACCGCTGGGAACTCGAAAAGCGATAGCGGTCTGTCCGATTCGACTATAGCAGTCGGGTGCCGTGGCAACCAGTCATTTATTGACTGCTATGTGGTTAATGTCGGGAAAAATGCCCGTCGGCTGCGGCCGGCAGAGTGGAAAATGTCGCAATTCCCCCGCGAGCGCGATCGCGGGGCGTTTTGATTCGCCGACTTTATCAACCTGAAGCTCAATAGCCGCAAATGTCAACCGGCCGACAATCTCCTTCTCTTGCCGGCTCCCCCTTCTTGCATAATCGGCTTAGTGTGTTGTAAACTGGGCAATGTCCATCCGTCGCCATCGAGGAGCAGACCATGAGCAACGCCGACTCGCCGCAACCATCTCCCCCCGACCCAAAGGAGCTCAAGGCCGCCTTCAAGGCGTTCAAAAAACGGTTGAAGCTGACCTGTCTCGACGATCAATCGAGGATCGGCGTCGGTCCGATGAGCAGCGGCCGCGCATCGTCGATCGTGGCCATCACCCCGCCCGACCAGTATCCGGCAGCCGTTTGGGAAGAACTGGTCCGCCAAGGAAAACTCAAACGAGCCGGCGGCGGCATGTACCAATTGCCGTAACCGCGAACTCGCCATTCCGGTTTGGCCGGGTAGCTTGAACCGGCCGGCTCTGATTGGTATATTCGGCATCATGCCGCTGTCATGGAACGAAATACGCCACCGCGCCATCGTCTTTAGCAAAGACTGGACTGGCGTTACGCGCGAAGCCGCCGAACGCCAAACCTTCTGGAACGATTTTTTCGACGTCTTCGGCATCCGCCGCCGCACAGTTGCCACATTCGAGGAGCCGGTCAAGAAGCTTTCCGGGGATTGGGGCTTCATCGATCTGTTCTGGCCGGGCCGTCTGTTGGTCGAACACAAGTCCGCCGGCGCCGATTTGGGGAAGGCGCACGCGCAAGGCATGGCATATATCCGCGGCCTCAAGGACAGCGGGCGCGACCGCGAGATTCCCCGCTGGCTGATCGTCTCGGATTTCGCCCGCATCGCGCTGCACGACCTGGAGCCGGAGCAAGACCCCGACGCCCCTCTGTTCAATCGCTTGCCGCCGAGCGTTGAATTCCCGCTGGCCGACCTTCATAAATGCATTCGCCATTTTGCCTTCATCGCCGGCTACACCCATCATCGGCTCAACCCCGAAGACCCGGCGAACCTCGAAGCCACGCAACTAATGTGCGATCTGCACGACGCCTTGGAAGCGGGCGGCTATACCGGGCACGAACTCAAGCGTTTTCTGGTCCGCATCCTCTTCTGCCTCTTTGCCGAGGACAACGGCATCTTCCCCCAGAAGGCATTTGAGTTGTTTCTCCTCGACCGCACGGCCGCGGACGGCTCCGATCTGGGCATTCGGCTCGAGCAACTCTTCCGTATTCTCAATACAGACGCTTCGCATCGCCAACGCAACCTCGACGAGGAACTTAGCGAGTTCCCCTACGTCAATGGTGATCTGTTTGCCGAGAAACTCGAATTCGCCGAGTTCAATAGCGACATGCGGAACTGCCTGCTTGCCTGCTGCCGCTTCCACTGGGAAACGATTTCCCCCGCCGTGTTCGGCTCGCTCTTTCAGGCCGTCATGGACGGCAAGGAACGACGGCAAATCGGCGCGCACTATACGGCGGAAAAGAACATACTGAAACTTATCCGCTCGCTGTTCCTCGACGAGTACCGCGCCGAGTTCGAGGCGATCAAGGCCGACCGCTCCACCCGCCGCGCCGCGCGGCTGCAAGAATTTCACGAAAAACTGGCCGAACTCCGTTTTCTCGACCCGGCGTGCGGATGCGGCAACTTCCTGGTCATCACCTACCGAGAACTCCGCGCGCTGGAACTCGAAGTTCTCGTCGAGATTCACGGCCGCCAGCAAGTGTTGTCGCTCGACGACGTGAACAGATTATCCAAGCTCGACGTACACCAGTTCTACGGCATCGAGATCGAGGAGTTCCCCGCCCGTATCGCCGAGGTCGCGCTGTGGCTGGCCGACCATCAAGCCAACATTGCCCTTTCGCAGGCGTTTTCGCAACTCGTTCTGCGCCTTCCGCTCCGGGCCTCGCCGCACATCCACGTCGGCAACGCGCTGCGGATGGACTGGCGGGAAGTCATTACGCCAGAACAGTGTTCCTACATCCTCGGCAATCCGCCGTTTGTGGGTGGGAAATACCAGACCGCTGAACAACGCGCTGACATGGATGTAGTAACTGCGGAGGTTCAAAATGCGGGGTTGCTCGATTATGTTACGGGCTGGTACTTCAAAGCGGCCGACTACATCCGAGGCACTCGTATAACGGTGGGCTTCGTTTCTACCAACTCCATCACGCAAGGTGAACAAGTTGGTGTATTATGGAATGCGCTCTTCCAACGCTTTAGTATCAAGATTCATTTTGGCCACCGCACGTTTCCGTGGGAAAGCGAGGCTCGCGGCAAGGCGCACGTTCACGTCGTGATTATCGGTTTCGGCGCCTTCGATGCCGTCAATAAGCAACTATATGATTACGACGAAGAAGATCACGTCACAATCAGCGTCGTCAATAACATCAGCCCATATCTAGTGCAAGGTCCGGATCGCGCTATCACAAACCGCACAAAGCCGATTTGTTCGGTCCCGCAGATGGGCATTGGCAACAAGCCCATTGACGACGGTAATTTTCTGTTCACATCTGAAAACAAGGCCGAATTTCTACGGCTTGAACCGAATGCAAAACCGTTCTTTCGCCGTTGGATTGGCTCCGAGGAATTTATCAACGGCATCGAACGGTGGTGCCTATGGTTGGGCGACTGTCCCGCCGCGCAGTTGCGGAATATGCCGCAAGCGTTGGCCCGTGTCGAAGCGGTGCGCAAGTTCCGGTTAAGAAGCAAAAGCGCGCCGACGCAAAAATTGGCTTCAACTCCAACCCGGTTCCATGTTGAAAATTTTCCCCAACGTTCCTATCTCGTTGTCCCCAAAGTCAGTTCGGAGCGTCGTCCCTACATTCCCATCGGTTTCATCAAACCGGATGTGGTTAGCAGTGATCTGCTGCAAATTGTCCCCGAGGCCACGCTCTATCACTTCGGCGTTCTCTCCTCAGCGATGAATATGGCGTGGGTACGGCATGTTTGCGGCCGGCTAAAATCCGATTTCCGGTATTCCAACCGACTTGTATACAACAACTTCCCTTGGCCGCAATCACCGACTCTCAAACAACAAAACATTGTCGAGGATTGTGCCCGTCGCGTTTTAGAATTGAGAACGGAATTCGGCGATGGGCGGCATGGATTTCTTCCGACTAGAAAGTCTGGCGTTGATCGAGCCACTCTCGCCGATCTCTACAACCCGTTGACGATGCCGGCGGCGCTGTTGAAAGCCCATCAGAAGCTCGACCGGGCCGTGGACCGCTGTTACCGGTTGGAGCCGTTTCCCAGCGACCGTCACCGCGTCGAATACCTCTTCGCCCTCTACGAGAAGATCACCGCCCCGCTGCTGCCGGCGTCGAAGCCGAAAAGAAAGAGTCGCAATAAATGAGGTTTTTCCCCGCCGGAGGCTGCCGGCCTACGCCTATTGTCCGCGGCATATTTCCCCGACTCCCTGCAAACTTGTCGGCGCAAAAATATCGGGGCGGCGGTTGAACCGCCGCCCCGATGTTGAAAGTTCCACTCGCCAACCGACGCTACAGCTTACGGCAAATCGCGTCGGCCATTTCGCGGGTGCCGACCGCAGTCGGATCGTCGCGGTCGGGCTTCATGTCGTAGGTCACGTCCTTGCCTTCGGCGATAACTTCTGCCACGGCTTTTTCCAGCCGGTCGGCCGCTTCGGTCTCTTTCAGGTAGCGGAGCATCAGCACGCCGGAGAGGATCAGGGCCGTGGGATTGACCTTGTTCATTCCCTTATACTTCGGCGCGCTGCCGTGAGTGGCCTCGAAGACGGCGCCGTCGGGGCCGATGTTCGCGCCGGGCGCCATGCCCAGCCCGCCGACCAACCCGGCCGCCAAGTCGCTAAGGATGTCGCCGTAGAGGTTCGGCAGCACAATTACGTCGTACAACTCCGGCTTCTGCACCAACTGCATGCACATGTTGTCGACGATGCGGTCCTCGAACTCGATGTCCGGGTATTGCTCGGCGACCTTCCGCGCGGTGGCCAGATAGAGGCCGTCGCTGTGCTTCATGATGTTCGCCTTGTGAACGGCGGTAACCTTTTTGCGTCCGTTCTCGCGGGCGTAATCGAAGGCGAAACGCACGATCCGCTCCGAACCGGAAACGCTGATCGGTTTGATCGAGATGCCGGTTTCGTCTCGGCCCGATTTGATTTGCCGTTGCGGCGAAATCTTGTTGAGGAAATCGTAAAGTTCGCCGGTTTCCGGCTTGGCGGCCTCGAACTCGATCCCGGCGTAAAGGTCTTCGGTGTTCTCGCGGACAATGACCAGATCGACGGGCTTATCTCCGAAGAAAGTCCGCACTCCCTTGTAGTGCTTGCACGGGCGAAGGCAAGCGTACAGCCCGAGTATCTGACGCAAATGAACGTTGATGCTGCGGAAGCCGGTGCCGACCGGCGTGGTGATCGGCGCCTTCAACGTGCAACGCGTGCGGCGAACGCTTTCCATCACGGCATCCGGCAGGGGCGTTCCGACGCGCTCCATAACGTCCACGCCCGCCTCTTGGACGTCCCAATTGATCTTCACTCCGGTAGCCTCGACGCATTGCCGGGCGGCGGCAGCCAGATCGGGCCCCACCCCGTCGCCGGTAATTAACGTCACTTCGTATGCCATGTCTCGTGTACTCCATGGTTTGGGTTTACATAAAGCCGCGGCCGAAGTTCGCGCCTCCAAGGCGCTGCAACGACCGCGGCTTATAGGGGAAGGATAACAGACCTTTTATGCAAGGTCAATGAGGCATAATTCCGGGGATTGCCAATATACTGTCGGTCGGCTATAATGCGTCCGCAACGCTTGACTCGGCGACAACTGCGGCGGCGCGGCTTTCGCCACCGCACCGCGGATGCCGGGACGAATCGAGCGCTGCGACTGACGCCGATATCGGGGCCGCGACCTCGGCGATTACCCAAGGATTATTATTCCGCCGAATACCAGACCGCCGCTTGTTCCGCATTTTCTTATCGTGCGGAAAATGCGAAGCATTCGCCGGATCGTCCGGTTGCGGTTTCGTTCGCTCGGACGAAGGCGAAGCGTTCGGACAGTGTCTCCCGTGCGGAACACGGGAACAATACATGGTTCAACAAGTTTTCGCACATAAAAGGGAATCGGCATGACGCTGGAGCAGGAACTGATCGATCTGTTCGCCGCCGGCGCATCTCCACGCAATCGGGACATTCTGATCGGCTATTACGGCTGGGCCGACGGCCGCCCGCACACGCTCACCGAGATCGGCCACCGCTACGGCATTACCCGGGAACGCGTGCGTCAGATTTGCGCGAAGCTGACGCGGCGTACGAAAAAACCCGTTGGGCCGGCGCCGGTGTTGACCCGGACCTTGAAGTTGATCCACGACGCCCTGCCCGCCCCGGCCGCCCAGATCGAAGCCGAACTGACACGGCGCGGTTTGACCGCCATCGGCATGGGTTTGGAGGCCGTGGCCGTCGCCGCACGGCTGCTCGGAAAACCGGTCGAATATCAGCTAGTTGCCGTCCCGGTCGAAGTTTCATCGACGCCGTCCATCCCGGCTCATTCCAAGACTAAGCAGGGCGGCATCATCCGCGACGATCGTCTGGCCGTCCGACACGGACAGGAGCAGGTCGTCGCCGTCACCCTCGACGTGGCAAAAAAAGACGCATACTTCCACGGATTGACGACCATCGAGCGGATCGAACGGACAATTTCCACGCGCGGCGGACGCTCGAACAATGAACTCATCCGGCAAACCCTGGCGATGATCGACGGTTTCCGCTGGCTCGATGAACCGGCCGGTTGGTTCAGCCTCGAATCGGTGCAGCGGCACGGGCTGCCGAGAACCATCGACAAGGCGTTGGCCGTCGCAGGCGAGTTGACGGTCGGCCGGCTTCACTGCGCGTTGTCGCGCAATCGCCGCTTGTGGAAGAAGCCGCCGCCGGAGAACGTGCTGCTGGAGTATTGCCGGGGAATGCCCGGGGTCCGCGTCGTCGGCGACCGGATCATCGCCGACCCGCCCCGCGATTGGAGGAAATCGCTGACCGGCGTCGAGGCGAAACTGGTCGCCGTGCTGAAGCAACATGGCCCGCTGATGGAGCGGGGACAAATGGAAGACATCTGCGTCGGCGACGGCATGAACCGATTCAGCTTCCACGCCTTCGTCTCCTGGTCGCCGGTAATTGCCCAATACGGGCACAGCGTCTATGGGTTGCTGGGCGCGGAGGTCTCGCCGGAGCAGCTCGACGCGGCGCTTTCGCGTCGGCGGTCGGGCGAGGCCAATCGCCGCGTGCTCGCCGGACACGGAACCCTGCCCGACGGAAAGATATGGCTCCAATATCGCCTCTCCAAGGCGGCCAGCACTTACGCGGTCATCACCATTCCCGCCGCGTTGAAGAAACAGGTTCGCGGCCGCTTCAAACTGCTCGACTCCCACGGCGTCCGCATCGGCACGCTCGCCACCAAAGACGGCCGTGCCTGGGGACTCGGCGCCTTCCTCCGCAAAAACACCGCCCGAATCGGCGACCGAATCATGCTCGTCCTCGACCTGGAAAAACGCACCGCCGAGGTCGCATGGAAAGAAAAACCAAGCCGAAAGCCCCGCCAGGGGTAGCCGCTCATTCCAAGATGGAAAAGGGGGCAGACGCCGCAATATACAGCGTTTTCAGTAGTTCAAAATCACAACTAATTGCGAAGCCGGTCCCCATTTTCGCTGTGAAATAAGAGGAGCAGCCCCCGGTCGCCCCGGGCCTGTCCCATCTGGTCGAAGCCCGATCATTTCCGTAGAATAGTTGGAGCGAATTCAAAACACGCAATAACTCGGCAAAGCCGATAAAAAACGCCCTGGAAGGAGACCATGAAATGATCGTGACAACGAAACAGCTTTTCGCCCATGCTTATGGAAAATACGCGGTGGGGGCGTACAACATCAACAATCTCGAGCAGACCGTGGGGCTGTTTCGCGGCAATTTGGGCAAATCGAAGTCGAACGACGACCCGATCGATCCGGCCGTCAGCGCCCCGTTCATTCTGCAAATCTCCCGCGGCGCCAGGGGTTACACCAACAAGCGGTTCCTCGAAGCGATGATCCGCACGGCCGACGATATTTTCCCCGAGTCGATTCTGGCCGTCCATCTCGACCACGGCACCGAAGATGCTTGCTACGACTGCATCGAGAGCGGCTTCTACAGTTCGGTGATGATCGACGCCTCGGCCGAGGAGTTCGAGGAAAATATCGCGACCACCCGGCGCGTGGTCGAGCGGGCGCACGAGAAGGGGATCGTCGTCGAGGCCGAGCTGGGACAACTAGGCGGCGTCGAGGAGGACGTTGCAGGGAGCGTTTGTCTCACCGATCCCGACCAGGCGGCCGAGTTCATCGAGCGGAGCGGATGCGATTCGCTGGCCGTGGCCATCGGCACCTCGCACGGCGCCTACAAGTTCACCGGCAGCCAGGGCCTTCACTTCGACGTGTTGGAAAAGATACAAAAGGTCGTACCGAAGAACTTCCCCCTGGTCATGCACGGCAGCAGCAGCGTTCCACAGGAATGGGTCAAACGGATCAACGACGCGGGCGGAAAGATGAAGAGCGCCAGCGGAGTGCCCGAGGAGCAGTATCTGCCCGCGGCCAAAATGGGCGTCTGCAAGATAAACATCGACACCGACGGCCGACTCGTCTGGTGCGCCATCCACCGCGAGTCGTTCCGCGACGATCCGGCCAATTTCGATCTCCGCCCGCCGGGGAAACTGTTCATGGCCGCTTACGCCGATTACATCGTTCACAAGAACAAAATGCTCGGCTCGGCGGGCGAGTTGGAATCGGTCCGCAAGACGATCGGCTGAGCCAAGCGTAAGCGTTCACAGGCCCCGTCGCATCCACGGCCGGACGTGTTTGCAACCCCAGACGGCGATGCGGCCCGGCATCGACCGCGGCGCGATTAGCACGCGGCCGATCGAATATCGCCGGGGTAGCCATGCGGCGTGAGACGGCGTGAGTTCGCCCTGAAAATCCAACGCCTTCCAGGCCCGATCGGCAAAACATCGCTCCAAGAGAAAGCAGCGCAGCAATTGTCCGGGACGAAACTCGGCGAATTGCGGGTCGTAGCCGATTTTCGTCGAATGGAAAACGCCCTTGGCCGCCAACCCGTAAGAAAAAGCGATCGGGCAGCCGTCGCAGTTGAGGGTCACGATTTCAAGCTGTCCCCATCGGGCGGCCTGCCGCGCTTGGCGCAGAAAGAATTCGACCATACCGGGCGAGCGGAGCACGGACGTGCCCGCCGCCCCTTTCCAGCTGCGATCCTCGATATCGAAACAGCAGCGCAGGACGTGTTCCACTTCCTCGTCGGCGAGCCGCGAATGGACTTCCAACCGCGTCTTGCCGCGCTCGGCCAAACGGCGGGCGGACTGAGCCATCTGTTGGCGGTGTTTTCTCGACCATCGGGCTTTGTAGGCCGGCCAGTCGTGATCGATCTCCACTTGTCCGACCTCCCATCGCGGAAGCGCGGCGACGCTCATGCCCGCCTCTACGCAAACGCGGAGAAACCGCCGCCAGCGAACCGAGTCCAGCTCGACCTCGTCGAGCCGCAAGAGGCGAACGCCCGACGCTCGAATCCCTTCCGCCAGGCATTGCAGGGCACGATCCGAGGAGTCGCTTTCGTCTAGCAGCAGATCGCCCGCGGCCGACCACTGGTTGCCGGGCATGGTCGCGGCGCGGGAAAACGGCGGCAGGCGCATCCACCCCGACGCGGCTTTCCCGCCCCGCAGCAACGGCAGCGCGGCCGACAAGCCGCCGGCGGTCTCGGCGGCGATGGCGAAGAAATCTCCCGACCGGGAGAACCGCTCCACCCATTGTGCGAGCATCTCGGCGCGGAACAGGGGTAGCGTCGCCGCGCCGCGCAGCCAGAGGTCGTCCCACCACTCGGCCAAGCCGCGCAGCGATTCGAGCGATTCAATCCGTATTAAGCGAGACGTTTCCACATATCAAATATCGGTCGCCGGGTGCGTAAAGCAACCGAAAATTTCGGCCCTCGCTTGCACTTCGGACCAATGTGACGTTCACGTATAATCCGTGCTACTCAAGGGCGTCGGCCGCCGGACCGTCGAGCTTCAGCACGACTATCGTGTCGATCTCCCGCCGGTCGGATTTGGGGACGGAGACCTCGATGCCCGAGTCGGTTTGATCGACCGCGGCCGAGCCGCCGGTAAGCACGCTGCTGGAAACGATCTTCCGTTTGATCGGCGGGAGCTTCACCACGTCGAGGCTCGGATCGAGCAGGTGCAGATAAATGGTGTTTTCCTTGTGGGTGGCGGTGCCCCAATCGCCGCGTGGGAAGGGTCCGCCGCGGGCGCCGTAGATGCTCTCGCCGTATTGCTCCAGCCACCGGCCTATCTCGCGGAGCCGTTCGGCTTGGCGCGGCTCGATGCGGCCGTCGGGCATGGGGCCGACGTTCAGCAGCAGATTGCCGTCGCCGCCGACCACCTTGACCAGCGTATGCAGGCATTCCTTCAACGATTTGAGATGGTCGTCCGGTTTCCACGCCCATTGCGTGCAGATCGTCATGCAGGTTTCCCAGGGCTTCTTCTGCATTTCGCCGATCCGCTGCTCGGGCGTTTCGTAGTCGGCCGCGTCCGGCTCGCCGGAGCGGTTGTTGACCAGGATGTCGGGCTGAAGGGCACGGACCTTGGCAACCAGCTTAGCTCCTCGCGGCCTACCAAAATCCTGCGGCACGTCGAACCACATCGTCACCAGCGGACCGTAGTTGCGGATCAATTCCTCGACCTGCTTGGTGATGTATTCCTCGTAACGGTCCATGTCGGGGTTCGGGTTTGGAACCTTGCCGTGGGGACTGCCGAAGGAGAAATTCGGGTTGTGCCAGTCGCATACCGAGTGATACGTGCCGAACTTAATCCCCTGCCGCCGGCAGGCATCGGCCAGCTCCTTCGTCACGTCGCGGCTGAACGGCGATTTCATCACGTTGAAATCGGTCTGCTTCGTGTCGAACATGCAGAACCCGTCGTGATGCTTGGTGGTGAACACCATGTATTTCATGCCGGCGTCCTTGGCGATTTGCGCCCATCGGTCGGCGTCGAACTTCTCGGGGTTGAACTGTTTGTATAGATTGTCGTATTCCTCGATAGGAATCGGACGGCCCCGCGACCAGCCGATCTCCGTCCCTTTCAGGCTGACCGGCCCCCAATGAATGAACATGCCGAACCGCATGTCCTGCCATTTTTTCAGCGCCTCGGGCGGGGCTTTCGACGCCGGCGGATTTTCGGCCGCCGCCGGCCCGCCAAAAAGTGCAAAATACGCGAAACAGCAGACGATCGTAAACGCGGCAATGCTTCTCATGCTTTTCTCCTTCGGCAGGCGAGTGGTGGGAAACGAGAGGAACGACGGCTCTATCGGATTTCAAACCAACTGCAACTTTATCGTAGCAGCGTTGAATGTCAACCCGCTTAATGACGCGGCACGTTGAAATGATCGGTGCTGACGACCAATCCCCGGCTGTCGATCACGTTGAAAAAGTATGCCGCGGTCCCCTCGGGCAGCGTGCCGGTGGCCATGCCGGCCGCAAGGTCCATTTCCGCCTCGATCGTCTCCCAGCGGCGTTTCGCCCACGGCCCGGCGTCGGTCGTGTAGTTCAGTTCGACCTTTTTGACGGGCGTTTTGCTTTGAAAGTTGACGCCGACCTTCATACCCTCGCGGCGGCGGATCGAAACCTTCGGCAGCGGTTCGCCGCCGCGGAAAAGCGAATCGGCGAAAGCATGGATTTCCGGGGCGTTCATGGCGGCCTCTTGGGTGTGTGGCATCCGCACGCGCAGACTCACCGCCCGGTCGCCTCGCGGCAGCCGGTACGACTCTTGCAGCGAGTCCATCGGGTAGGCGAAGTCGTTGGTGCCCGAGACCCAAAGCATTGGCATTTTCGCGTCGCGAAGATACACCGAGGGATCCCAGAGTCCGAGCCAGTAGCCGGCTTTCGTCGGTCCCATGTTTTGGAAATCTTTCAACCAAACCGAATTCGAGCCGATGAATCCGCAGCCGTAGACCGGCGCGACGAAACGGAACCGCCGATCGACGCCGGCGGCGATGGAGACTAGATACCCGCCCCAAGACGCGCCGGTCACCCCGACCCGCTCCGCGTCCACCTGGGGCAGCGAGCGGATCAGCGAATGGGCAAGAATCACGTCGGCCACGGCGTGGCGGGTCCATTGATCGCGCAGGGGCAGGTCGGTTTGATCAAAGCCGCCCCAACCCGGCGGGCCGGCCCACTCGTGGCGGGTGAAATTGTTCCATCGGCTGCCGGGCACGTTTCCACAGGTGTCCATCGATATCGCCGCGTAGCCGCGATCGCGCCATATCTTCACCCAGGGTAAATACGCCGATCCGCCTCCGCCGTGGACGAGGACCATCGCCGGGACTTTCTTGCCCGGCTCGACCTTGGGCAGGGCGTAGTAGGCGAACGCACGAGTCGGCTTTCCCCGCCAAGGCAACGCCTCGAAAAACACCGCCTTCACACCGTCCGATTCGTGCTCGGGCGCGGCGAACGTCCGCGACGGTTTGGATAGCTCTTCTAAGTTCCACGGCTTTTCGACCGCGTCGACGGCGGGGCCGCCGAGTTTCAACGCCACTATCGTGTCGATTTCGTGCCGGTCGGCCTTGGGGATCGAAATCCGCAATGCAACGTCGTCGCTTTTCACCGTCGCCGTTCCGCCAGTCAGGACTCGGCTCTCGATCACTTTCCTGCTCAGCGGGGCGAGTTTTACTTCGTCTAGGTTCGGATCGAGGACGTGCAGAAAGATGGTGTCGCCCTTGTACGTAGCCGCGCCCCATTGGCCGCGCTCGAACGGACCGCCGCGGGTATCGTAGATGCTCTTGCCGTACTGCGCCAGCCAATCGCCGATTTCCCGGAGCCGATCGGCTTGTCGCGGCTCGATGCGTCCGTCGGGCATGGGACCGGTGTTCAGCAGTAGGTTTCCGCCCCCGCCCACCGCGTTGATCAAAACGTGCAGACATTCCTCGAGCGACTTGATCCGGTCGTCCGGTTTCCAGGCCCATTGCGTGCCGAGCGTCATGCACGTCTCCCAAGGCCGGTCGAATTGGGAATTGCCGACTTTTTGTTCGGGGGTGTCGTAGTCGCCGGGTATCGCCGTGCCCATCGGCGCGGCCAGCCGGTCGTTTATCAAGATATCCGGCTGCAACTTCCTAACCTTGTGAAGCACGCGCAGGCCCCGATCCAAGCCAAACTCCTGCGGCCAGTCGAACCAGAGCGTCAACAGCGGCCCGTACTTGGTCATTAGCTCCTCGACCTGATCGGTAAAGTATCGTTCGTAGCGGTCGAAGTCGGGATTGGGCTTGCGGGTGAAGCCTTTCGGGCTGCCCAGCGGGAAATCGGGGTGCCACCAATCGCAGACCGAGTCGTACAGCCCGAGGGCGACGCCCTGCTCCCGGCAGGCCGCGGCCAACTCGCCCACAATGTCCCGACCGAACGGCGTTCGCATGATGTTGTAGTCGGTCAGCTTCGTATCGAACATGCAAAAGCCGTCGTGATGGCGGGTGACGAAGACGATGTATTTCACGCCCGACTCTCGAGCCAACTTGACGATCGCCTCGGCGTCGAATTCGGTCGGATTGAACTGTTTGTAGAGTTCGTCGTATTCCTCGATGGGAATCTCGCGGCCGCGCGAATGGCCCAACTCCTTCCCCTTCAAACTGACCGGTCCCCATGTGAGAAACAGACCGAACTTCATGTCCTGCCATCGGGCGACGGCCTCGGGCGGCGCGGCCGGCTGCGGAGCGGCCGATCCCCGCCGCTGCTCGGTCTCGGCGGCGGACACGGCGACAAGTAAAAACAAAACAGCCGGCAGAGCGCAAAGCGAGATTGATTTATTCATCGGTTTATCCATTGTTTCATTTGTTCTCGCATTGATCGGAAAAAAACCGATCCCGGGGACGGTGAAGCTGCACACGCGGCCCCCTCGATGGCGGTCGCCCTCCGCAACAGTAGCGGGCTTGGCGGCAACCTGTCCTACATATCAAGAACGCAGCGGAAGCCGATCGTGCCCGAACGGTCGCGGCTGGGCGCCATCAACAGATACTTGCCGTGTTGGTCGAGCTTCGTGTTGCGAGGGAAATACCACCAGCCCTTGGCGGGCCGATAGTAGCTGCCGCCGCGGAGCACGGCCGCACGGGTATGTTCGTCGTGATATTCGTCGGTCCAGTGCCAGATGTTGCCCATCATGTCCATCGCACCGAAGGGGCTTGCGCCGCGGGGATGGGCGTCGACGTCGTCCGGCCCGCGAAGCTCCGGGGCATCGTCCGGCTTCGGCATGGCCTCGGGGTCCGGCTCTTTGCCCCAGGGGAACGGCCGGCCGTCGGTCCCCTGGGCGGCGTACTGCCATTCCCATTCGTGCGGCAGTCGTTTGCCGGCCCAAGCCGCGTAGGCCCGGGCATCCTCGATCGAGACCCAAGTGACCGGCCTCTTTTCCCAGCCCGGCGGATATATACCGTCCTTCCAGTCGCGGAGGAAGTTGTGCCCGTCGCGGGGTCGGTAGCCCGCGGTGTCGAGAAACCGCTTGAACTCGGCGTTCGTCACGGGATACTTGTCGATGTAGAAGGCGTCGATGTCGAGTTTCTTGTCGTGATGCCGGCGGGGGAAATCCTCCCAAGGATATTGCACGTCTACGCCCGGCGTGTTCTCGCCCTCGATCATCACGCCCGAAACGCGGAAACGATACTTGCCGGCGGGGATCGCAACCATTCCCTCGGGCGCCTTGCGGGCGGGAGGGGTTCGCTCGATCTCGACGATCCGCTGCGGCAACGGTTTCCACGCAGCCGAGAGGTCTGCCAGTTTGACTTTCGACCATTCGGCCGCTCGGGCCAACAGCCGTTCGACTTCAGCCGACGGTTTTCCGTCCTCGACGGCCAGCACCGCGCCGTAGCCGCGGCCCTCGATCTCGAAGGATAGTGCAACGGAATCGGGGACTGCCGCCACTTCCCCCTGGGTGCCACTGCTGGCTTGTCCAGCAGTGATTCCGGGTGGCTTGCTCACTGCACTGCTGGACAAGCCAGCAGCGGCACCCGAGCGAATATGAGACTGTCCCCCTTGCACGCTAGGTTTCAACTCAACGCCGTGCCAGAGGTTGAAATATCTGGTTCCCGGCTTCATGGGGACACGGATTTGTTCGTCGTCGAGCGTTTTTTCGCCGCAGTTGACCAACACGTAAAGAGTTTGCCCCCGGCCGGGGAACTTGGCGGCGAAGACGCCCTCGCTCTCGCGCATGGCCGGGGCATACGGCTCCCAATCGGCACTGACCGTCAGATCGACGAGCGTCCGTTGAATGGCGGCGATGCGGCGCAGGGCATGGCAGTCGCGCGGGGTAAGCCCGTTCCAGATGCCCCAGATGTTTTCCCAAACCTCGTACCCGATGCCGTTGAAAAAGGCCGTCTGAAGCTGGTCGGTCCGGTCGGTCTCCCAGCGGTGGCAAAGATTAATTTGGTGGCGCGGCTCGAACCATTTGTACTTGCCCACCGATGGCTTTGGAACCTGAAACGGCCAAGACCCCCAACTAATGATGTTGCCCGCCGCGAAAGCACAGTCGGGTGCTTCGACCTCGGGCTGCAACGCCAACATTCGCCCCGATTCGTTCATCGCGTTTTGCAACTCTTCGCTCATGCCGATCATCGTGTCGCCGAACACTCCGTCGGCGTCGATCCGGCGAATGTCGTTCAGCAGCATTTTCCAGCCGGGGGCCGACTTCGCACGGGTGCCCGTGTCCCACGGCATGATCGGCAGCACTACCCGCACGCCGCGGCGATGAAAGTCGGCCACGACGTTTTTCACCGCGTCCAGTCCGCCGGGCAGATCGTGTAGGTGGTCGTTCTGGTTGCGGTTGTCGATACCGATGTTCGGATATACCGCCCAGAGGATGATCGAGTCGATTCCGCCGAAGCGGCTTTCGAGGTCGTCAAGGTAGCGGTCCACGGTGTACTTGTCCGCGAAGGGATCGTAGAAATAGCGGTCCTCGACGAGCATCAGGGTCTGATAGAAGTTCCGCTTGGTCCATTGCGTGCCGGCTTGTTCGTAGGCGGAACCGTCGTATTTGGTTCTCTCGCGCTCGGCTTCCCGCCAACGTCGCATGGCGTCGAGCCACGCGGCCCGATCGACGCCGTCGGCCGGGGCGAGGATCGCACGCTCGATTACTTCCAGGTGCGGTTCTTTCGATTCACCTTCAACTTCCTGCCGAGCAAATAATTGTTGACCGAGGATCGCGAATGCCAGACACGACAATGCAAAGCAACCTGCGCGGATTTTTTGTTGCATGATTGCAATTCCTCGGTGAGTACTAGCAAGACGAGATGGCGTGTTGTCTCGCTAAACCAGCCCTAGCGCACGGCTGCTTGACAACATTCACATAAAACCGTGACGGAAGGAACCATCACCTGTGGTTTCTGCCAAATTAGTTGCTGTTGCGGAAAGCTCCAAATCAGTAGGGTGCGTGCTTGCACGCACCAGATTTCGCGGCAAAACCAGGCTGGTGCGTGCAAGCACGCACCCTACGAGGGTTTTCCGCAACGGAAACAAATTATTGCCGGCGCGTAGCAACGTCGAGCAACGACGCCGAGCTCGTGTCGCAGACACAAATCGCGACTATTTGCCTTTGATTTTTTTAATTTTCGCCGAGAGGCGGGATTTGACTCGTGCGGCGGCGTTGCGGTGGATTACTTTCTTCGAGGCGGCTTTGTCAACTTTTTTGGACGTTTTCCGAAAAACGGTTTCCGCCAGTTCGGCATTGCCGTCCTCGACGGCCGCAAGCACTTTTTTGCATTCCGTTTTAATAGCGGATTTTTCGGCCCGGTTTCGCTGACGGAGACCTACGCTCTGTTTAAGCCGCTTCTTCGCACTCTTGATATTTGGCATGGCGTTAAAAGTGTTTGGTTGAAATGGATGTTTGTTTTACCGGCAGGGCAAATCGCATGATGCGCCAATAGCGGCGTTGTCTGCCAAGCGGTTGCCTTGCTATCAATCGGCCAAGTTCTCCCCGGAGACATCTCCGTCCGGGCGGCCGTCCTCCGGCTCGCCCGGCTCCGCTGAGGCGGATTCCGAATTGTCGCGTAATTTGGAGAGTTTGTCTAGTAGCGCCGAGACGTCTTTGTAAGTGAAATCGAGGCTGGCCAGCGTAGTCAGGTGTTTTTCGGCCGCGGTCAGGTTTTTCATCCCCAGGGCCAATCTGCCCGCCAGATAGAGGGTTTTTTTTCGGTTTTCGTATTCACGTTCGGGCAATTCCTGGATGGCCGCCTCGAAGTGGCTCATTGCCAGCGGGTATTGCTTGATCTGCTGGAAGCATTCGCCGAGAGCCAACAAGCAAGCCCCTTTACGGCGGGGATCGTTCTTCGCCGCTTGCAACTCGCGGATCGCCTCGGCGAATTGTTTTGTTTTCATGTAGCGGCAGCCCAATTCGTAGCGGAAGATCAAGTTGTGCGGGTATCGCTCGACTCGTTTCTCGCAGAAATCAACCTCTTTGCGGAAGTATTCATCGCGCAGCGCCTTGGCCGCCTCGGGGTCGTCCTTGGTTTGGATGATCTTCATCCGCAACTGTCTGAGTTGGGCGTCCTCCCATTTTTCGCGGATTTCTTCCTTGCCGCCGGACAGCTCGAAAGCCTTTGCCAGCAGCTTTTCGGCCTCGTCAAAGCGATCCTCGCCCGCATAGAGTTGGGCAAGTTCCAGATAATTTTCGACTTTCCCCGGCTCGTTTTGAATTTTGCGTTTGAGTATTTGCTTGGGCGTAAGCTGGGCCTGCGTGGGGGCGGCCTTCGCCGGAGTCGCCGACTGCCGCGGAGCGTCCTCGGCCACGTCGTCGAATTTGCCGCTGGATCGTTGCTTTTGAACGGTCAGAGAGGATATTGCCCTGGGCGCTTCCTCATCGTTTGGCAACGCCTCCTCGACGCGGCGCCAGTAGGTAATCGCCTTGTCGATCAAGCCGCGGTCGCTCAGGGCGATGGCAAATAGCCGGTTTGCGGCCGGATCCTTGGGGCTTCCCATCAAGGC
>Ga0123335_1004736_pt1 | contig 17207 bp, 12 predicted proteins | sample BiotimSIPDNA_2_FD_89707 | JGI IMG/M metagenome (GOLD analysis project Ga0123335, IMG submission 89707) | Anaerobic biogas reactor microbial communites from Washington, USA - Biogas_R2 time_0 SIP DNA | ecosystem: Engineered > Bioreactor > Anaerobic > Unclassified | place: Washington, USA...
GCATTACAAACCCTTAAAGTATTTCCTCATATTGTAGCCGATTTTAGTATATCCGATTCAGCTGGTTGTTCTCCACTTCTTGTTCACTTTACAGATAGTTCTTCCGGCGGGGATATTCAGTATTTATGGAATTTCGGCGACGGGCAATCAAGCAACATGGCGGATCCTGGTTCACATCTTTATCGGAATGATGGTAATGCGAATGATATCTTCAATGTTATTACACTGAAAGTAAGCAGGGGGCAATGCGACAGTACGGTAACCGATACGGTTTGGGTATTCGCAGAAATTAATGGAAGTATCATTATCCCTGACGCGGACAGCTGTGCCCCTTTCAAAATAATGCCTGAGGCAATTACTACGGAGGGAGCGCATCACTGGTATTGGGAACTAAGGTCTGCCGATTCAACCCTTATCGAAACGGATACCAACAGGGTGCCTGACTTTGACAGGTTTGAAAATGCAACAGCTGCTGCACAGAAATATTATCTGTCTATGACTGCCTTTGGCGCAAACGACCCGGCACATTTGGAATGTGCCATCAGAGATGTTGATAGTATTACCATCTATCCACAACTTCTGACAGACTTCAGTTTAAACCGGGATACTTTTATGTGTGAACCTTATATTGCCACTGCTATCAACAATACTGTGTATCCGCCAGGTACCAGTTTCTATTGGTATCTTGACGGGGATTACAAATCAAATTCTTCTGATAGCTACGCCTTAAATATTCCGAATGAAACAAGTAATGTAGTGCAGCATGAAATAATGCTTACAGGCAGGACAGTTAATCCCGGGGGCAGTTCCCATACCTGTCGTGACACTGTGAGGCAGATCATTACTGCTTATCCCCTGGTGCATGCCGATTTTATGGCATTTCCTACAACAATTTGTTCCGGCGACTCTGTACAGGTCCATGACGAAAGCAGGGGTGGCCTGACATCGCATGTGTGGAATTGGGGATCAGGAGATGATAACAGGTCAGATACAACATTTTACCTGCCATTCGATAATTATTCGTCAATGCCGGTTATCGTAACGATATCGCTTACTGTAGATAATGGTTTTGGATGTGCGGAAGACACTTTCAGAATGGTAACTGTTAATCCGAAAGTCACAGCTGATTTCACTGCTAATCCGCCAACGTTGTGTTCCCCAACTCCGGCAATGTTCAATAATGCTTCAACGAATGCAACCACTTACTACTGGGATTTTGGAGATGGATATTTTTTCAATACCGGTAGTACATCCCCGTTTACACACCAGTATGATTCCACCAAGTCTGATAGTGTATACACAGTTTCATTACTTGCAAAGGCTGGTTCCTGCTTTGATACAATTACCAAATATGTAATTGTTAATTCCAAACCGGATGTAAGGTTTACATTTTCAGAACTTGAAAGTTGTCCTCCTTTTGAAGTAAGTATGACAAATTTATCTACCGGTACGGAACCAATGTCTTTCCTCTGGCAAGTTGACGGGTCCACGATTGATGACGAAAGGAATACAGAATATACCTTCTATAACTCCGGTACACAGGTACTTACAAAGGAAGTTACATTACAGGCCACTTCAGCACAGGGTTGTATTAATTCCTCGACTCAATCACTAAGAGTTTATCCTGATGTTTCTGTAGATATTCAGGCTGAGCCGCTTACAGGCTGTAGTCCGTTAGATGTTGATTTGAATGGGATCAGTAATACAGGTGTTACTTTTTTGTGGTACTATAATGATACGATTCCTTTCAATAATCATGCAAATGCTGAATATACTTTCAGGAATAGTGGGCACGAAACAAAAACTTATGAGATAAGGTTTAAAGCATGGTCATCATATCAATGCTTCAGAGACACAACAGTATCTATAACTGTTTTTGCTACACCGGAAACAGAATTTATTCCCGATCCAGTAATGTCAGCTTATAATACAGAAACTAATCAAACCGAAGTTACTTTCAATAACAGGACTCAACTTAGAGAGTACTGGGATTTTTACTGGGAATTTGGTGATAACTCTACAGGTGAAAGTAAGGATGCAGAATTCACACACCTGTATCCAGATCATTTTTGGGGCCCCGCCTCCACTGGTGGAGCTATACCAGTGAAACTGGCTGCATTTAATACTGAAAATTCTGCTTGTGGCGACACAATGGAATACCTTATTTATATTAAAGCCCCTTTACCTAAAGTTGCTCTGGAAGATGACATTGAAGGCTGTGTACCCCTTACAATTGATTTTTCTGCAGATGTGGACTATGTTTATCCTGATTCATACGAATGGGACTTTGGGGTTCCCGGTGCGACATCAACTGAGACAAGTCCAACCTATACATACACGCAGGATGGAACATATACTGTTCAGTTGGAAATGGAGGGTGACGGGGGTATGAACCAGGATTACAGGATTATCAAAGTTCATCCCAAACCTGACATTGATTTCAATTTCAACGATTCCATTGTTTTCGTCCGAAGCCAGACACATCCCAATGAAATTATCAGTTTCTATAATCACACCGCTTATGGTGAAAGCTATTATTGGGGCTTCGCATTACCAGAAATGGATTATAGCCTGATACCCGGGTATACCGATACAGCATCAATAGGTTATTCTACTGAAAAGAACCCTGTGGCATATTATGACCGGACCGGAGTGTATTATGTTTTCCTTATTGCAGAATCGGGAGATGGATGTTACGATACCCTGATCCATCCTATTGCCATCCAGGTTCTCGGTGAGGGCAGATTGCGGTTTCCGAATGCTTTCTTCCTTGATCCTGCTTCAGGGCCCCGTGATGAATTTGTTTCCGATCCTGCCGACCCGAGCCTTAATATATTCCGGGCCTATGGCGAAGGTGTGGATGTATTTAAAATGGAGATCTATAACCGCTGGGGAGTACTCGTTTATACGTCAAATCATATCCTTCAGGGATGGAATGGATTTATCGATGGATTGCCGGCCAAACAGGATGTTTATGTCTGGAGGGCGAAAGGAAGGTTTACAAATGGCGAATCTTTTGAAAAGAGCGGAGATGTGACACTGATATATGGAACACCATAAGGTTTTATGATAATTCCTGAATACAATTTGATCCAGGGGCGCGATGATGCAAATTCGCGCCCATTTTTAATTAATAAGTGCGCTGTTTTCTTAGCATTTACACTTCAAAACCAGGTCCTTCATTGTTCATAAAATATTGATAATCAAAATTCATCTCACAGAGGAAAGAATTACTTTCGAATTGCAAACCTTGTACCTTGTTAAACGTAATAGTTAAAAAATACTCTCATCAGTGCGAAGACTGAATATCGTTATACTATGGTTTCTCCTCGGTATGGCTGGGTTTTGTCAGGATCCCCAGTTTTCGCAATTTTATTCCAATCCTTTATACCTTGGGCCATCTTTCGCCGGTGCTGTTGAAGGAAGCAGGTTTGCAGCTGCCTGGAGGGACCAGTGGATACAGGCCACTGCTGTTTTCAGGGCCAGAAGTATTTCCTATGACCATTACTTTTCTACTTTTAACAGTGGACTTGGTGTTTTATTGTTTCAGGACGTATCAGGTACAAGCGGCATGGGATCCACCAATATCTCCCTGAACTATTCATATAATTTCAAGGTTTATAATGTATGGTATATCCGGCCGGGTCTTTCTTTTTCTTATGTTGAGCATGGTTTTTACGGCGACCTGCTTTTCGGCGATGAAATTCTGCACCTGATGAGCGGGGGTTCAGGCAATTTTTCTTCTGCTCACCCTCCGGCCCGTGGCAAAGCCCGTGATATCGATGCAGGTTCATCACTGCTGGTATACACCAAAAAATTCTGGATGGGTACTACAGTTGATCACATGCTAACCCCTTCCATCGAGTTGTATGAACTGGAGGCTGACATACAATCAATAATACCTGTGAAAGTGAGTTGCTATGGCGGCTATGAATTCAGGAGAAGAGGTAAATTACTGAGACCCAGCGATGAGACCATGACATTTGCCTTCATGTATAAACAGCAGAGGTCGAGTGGGCAACTTGATATAGGTGTTTATTGGCATCATAGCTCACCCCTGGTATTGGGATTATGGTACCGGGGAATCCCTATTGTTAACTCGCAAAGAGGTGATGCTGTTGTAATGCTTGTAGGTATTGATTATCGCCAGTGGACCATCGGATATTCATACGATCTTACCATTTCGAACCTCATCGGTGCTGTTCATGGATCTCATGAAATAACGGCATCGTTCAAATTCCTTCTTCCTAAGAGAAATAAGAGAGGAGCCGTACCGTGCCCGGCATTTTGATTTCACTCATTCTGATTAATAGAATCGGGTTATTCAGTATTTGATTGTCGGAATTGCTTTAATCAATCCGGAAGTGAGATTTGCATTGATTTGTGGGAATTGGAATAATTTTCTGCCTTAATAATTTCTTATGAATAATCGCCTCACTTATTGGTATTATTATATTTTTGTACCAGTTTAATATTAATGAACCATTAAGATCAATGAAAAATCTATCACTCATATTAAATGCAGTTCTTCTTGCTGCTGTTATAGTTCTTTATGTTCTCTTCTTTACAGGTAAAGGTGAAGTTAGAGGTATTACCGATTTTGGCAGCGCAAAAGATTCTGCCATGTTAAAAGAAGGGATTGTTTATATCAATATCGATTCAGTTCTGAACGGATATCAGATGTATGACGATTTGTCCATAGAACTTCAGGGAAAGCTGAAAACTTCTGAGGCCAGGCTCAGTGCACAACAGTCTGATCTTCAGAAAAAAGCACAGGATTTTCAATATAAAGTAGACCGTGGACTGGTAACAAGGGCTGAAGCCACTGAATTACAGCAGCAACTTGTACAGCAGGAACAATCACTCTATCAGTTGCAGAATAACCTTCAGATGCAACTGGCTGAAGAAGAGCAGGTAGCTCAGCGTAAGGTGCTGAATTCCATTATGGAATACCTGAAAACATTAGGCGAATCAGGTACCTATAACTACCAGTTTGTACTGGGAACTACATTTGGAGGTAATATCCTGTATGCCGATGAAAACAAGAATATCACCAATGCAGTAATTGAAGGCCTGAATAAAGAATATCAGAAAACTTTGGAAGAGAAGAAATAAGTAATGCCATTTGCCGATAATTATTTATCGAAGAATTTATTTTTGTTACCCCGGATTATTAAGCCCTTGCCTTTGGCAGGGCTTTCATCTTTTATTGTGATAATACCTGCCTATCTTGAAGAAGGCCTCTTAAAAACACTTATTTCTTTAAAAAATGCCAAAAAACCTGCAGGACAGGTAATTATTCTTACTATTATCAATTATTCAGAATCAGATACACAAAACAACAAGAAAATTAACCACAGGTTATTCCTGGAAACAGAGAAATGGTGCCGGGAACATTCGGAAGCCGGGAAATTATTTTACGTTTACGAGGCAAAAGACCTTCCGCAAAAACATGCAGGTGCAGGTCTGGCAAGGAAGATTGGGATGGATTGGGCGGTAACTGTTTTTGATTCAGAAAATAACCCGGATGGTATCATCCTGTCGATGGATGCTGATACCCTGGTGGAAGAGAATTATTTCACGGCTGTAGAAGAAGCATTTCATGGAGATACCGCTGCAGGAGGCTGTACCATCTCATTTTTACACGCTGTGGAAGGAGATGAATTCCCCGATGAGGTTTACAGGGCTGTAATTAACTATGAACTCCACCTCAGATATTTTAAGAATATGCTGGCATTAACGGGTTTTCCGTATGCATATTATACTTTAGGTTCCTGTTTTGGAGTGAAGGCTGAAGTTTATGTACGTTCAGGCGGAATGAACCGGAAAAAAGGGGGAGAAGACTTCTATTTTTTGCACAAGATCTTTCCCCATGATAAGTTTATAGAAATTAAAACTACGACTGTTTATCCGTCGCCGAGGCCTTCCCTGCGTGTACCCTTCGGAACAGGCCCTGCTATTTATAAAATTCTGCAATCAGGTGATGGAAAGATGATCACATACAACCCCAAGGGGTTTGACGATCTTCGTAAGTTCTTCGGTCATGTAAATAATTTTTTTTACTCTGAAGAATATATTCCGTTTGAATTTAGCCCGGCATTGAAGGATTTTCTGACAGATAATGATTTTTCCGGGAAGATCAGAGAGATCAGGGACAATACTGCGTCTCCGGATAGTTTCAGGAAAAGGTTCTTCCTTTGGTTCGACGGACTCATGGTTGTTAAATATCTTAATTCTGTCACTTATCCGAAAGTGGATGTAAACGAAGCCGTATATGAATTACTCCGTCGGATGAACATGGGTGCCAGAGGAAATGATATGTTGAAAATGCTAAGAAACAGGGATTTAACGGGATAAAATTATTGTAAAGTATCTATTCTTCCACGATTACAAAAATATCTTCGTTATCCTTTTTCATGAGATATTGTTCCCTGGCAAATTTTTCGAGGTTTTCATTATTCGTTTTTAGCTCCTTCAACTTTTCAGTATTCTGAATGATCTTCTCCTTATAATATATTTTGTCTTCCTGAAGTGATTTCAACTCCTTCCTGTGCTGGAATCTTTCAATAAGGTTGTTCTGATCGAAGAATAATATCCAAAGGAGAAAAACAACAAGAGCAATGAGGTACTTGTTTCTGAAACCAAATTTTCTTTTTTTAAGTGTCTTTTTAACTTCCTCCTTCAGGTCCTTCATCTTCCATCAAATTAAAGTATAAAAATAGTGAAGCGCATTTAACGGTAAATAAGATTGGCATAAAAGTTATCTACAGCAATCGATATTTAAAAACCTGACAAAAATCACTATAGTCTTCTGCAACTATCTAATAATTATCATGTTTTACGAAATACAGTCAGATTAATTTTAGGAAAATCACATTTTATGAACGAAGGAATATACAGTTCCCCGGCCCCTGTTAATGAGGAACCTTTAACTTATGCACCAGGCTCGGATGAACGCAGGCAACTCAAAGAAGCTATAACATCAATGCGGGCTGAAAAAATTGAAATTCCTATGGTTATAGGGGGAAAGCCGGTTACATCAGGTAGTAAAGTTCAGATCTGTCTGCCACATGAAAAGGGGTTTGTAATAGGCCATTATTTTGAAGGAACGCCTGAACATGTTGGTGCTGCTATTACAGCCTCCCTTGAAGCAAAAAGCGGTTGGGAATCAATGTCTTTTGCAGAACGTGCATCTATATTTTTGAAGGCTGCTGATCTTATATCAGGACCATACCGGCCAATTATCAACGCAGCAACCATGCTGGGGCAATCAAAAAATGCTTATCAGGCTGAAATAGATGCTGCCTGTGAAATGGCAGATTTTCTAAGATTCAATGTAAAATATGCAGAAACCATCTATTCCATGCAGCCAAATTCTTCAAAGGGTGTATGGAACCGGACCGACTGGAGGCCACTGGAGGGATTTATTTTCGCAGTCACTCCATTCAATTTTACTTCAATAGCAGGAAATCTCCCCACTGCTCCTGCCATTGTCGGTAACACGGTTGTCTGGAAGCCGTCAAGGACACAGATATACTCTGCAAGGGTTATTATGGAGGTGTTAATGAAAGCCGGACTGCCTGACGGCGTTATCAATATGGTGCTCACTCCAGGCCAGGTGGCAGCGGAAACAATTTTCAATCATGGCGAATTTACAGGTCTTCATTACACCGGATCGGTAGAGGTTTTTTCTATGCTCTGGAGGGGCATTGGCGACAATATTAAAAAATACAGGCAATATCCGAGGGTTGTGGGGGAGACAGGAGGTAAGGATTTTGTAATGGTACATGCTTCGGCTGATGCCAGGGAAGCAGCGACCGCCCTGATAAGAGGTGCCTTTGAATACCAGGGACAAAAATGTTCTGCTGCCTCCAGGGCTTATATACCTCAATCGTTGTGGAAAGAAATATCAGGCTATATGATGGAGGACCTGAAAACGATGAAAATGGGAGGTCCTGAGGATTTTACGAATTTTGTCAATGCCGTGATCGATGCGCCGACCTTTACAAAACTTGCCGAAGTTATGGTACGGATTAAATCTGAAGGGAAGGCAAAGATTATTGCCGGAGGCAAATGTGATGATTCTGTAGGATATTTTATAGAACCAACAGTTGTTTTGACCGACGACCCTCACTATTTTATTATGGAAGAAGAATTTTTCGGTCCCATATTATCGGTATATGTTTATCAGGATAAAGACTATGAAAAAACCCTGAAAATTTGTGACGGGACTTCCATTTTCGGGCTTACGGGGGCCATTTTTGCGCGCAACAGACACATCATAAACAAATCGCTCGATGTTTTGAGGTATGCTGCCGGAAATGTCTACATAAATGATAAGCCCACAGGGGCTGTGGTAAGTCAGCAACCTTTCGGGGGAGCCAGAGGATCGGGCACTAATGACAAAGCAGGGTCGTTGTTAAACATCCTGAGGTGGATATCCCCTCGATCGATCAAGGAAAATTTCATTCCCCCGCATGATTACAGGTATCCTTTTATGAACGAGAAATAACCCGGATCTTTGAGGGTATCCAGATACGGAACTTAAAAGGCTTTCTGTTAAGGCCAACCCATCAGCGTGCGCAGATATGGTATCAGTTCTTCCGCAATAGTTTCATGTTCTTCGGCCCCCGGATGCCATTGACAACCACTGCTCATATTATGCGAAACCTCGAAAGCGTGAACTTTCGAATCGCCCTGATCTGATATATAATCAGCTACGGCTGAAGTATAATCTGCCAGTACAGTGTTTAGTGTATTATCGGCCAGCGGACTATTCAGTAAAACTATTTCTGTATTTGCATAGGCCGTACGGATAGTGCCAATAAATTCAACATAGGCTGAACAAAAAGCCGCTGAGTCCTGCACACCATCGTTCTGCCCCAGACTGATAACCACCACATCAGGAATGTATCTGCTGAAATCCCAGTCGGCAGCACCGGAAGGTGAAAGATTATATTTTCCGAACACATCCGGCATGGTGAATTCCATCTCACAACAACTATGAATAAGTCCAATTCCTCCATATCCTGAAATATGATATTGGGCTGAAAGTGCCCTGGCTGCGAGTGCACCATAGCTGTAATAAGCATTATTGTTATCGAACCATGCATTGGAGCCGGTGGCACACACATCATTCGAGAGCCTGGTATCAATACCGGTACCAACAACAATGGAATTGCCAATGAATTCCATTTTTCTTTCCGGCAAATCATCGGGAGTAAGAAGAGCATCTTCAGATTCAAGGTACAGACCTTTAAAATCAAGGTAACCCATGTTTGACTCAGTGGCCTTGCTGATAAGGACTGTGTGTTCTCCCGGAGACAGATATTGCGAGATGTCGATTGTATTATTTTTACCTGTCATCTTAAATCTGAGCGATTCAGTACCATCAATCAAAACTTCAATATAATTATAAAACGAACCATACCTGTTCTCATCCACCAATGCGATTTTACAAAAAGATCCGTTCAACCTGGCAAAAACCTGTGCCCCGGGGGTCCAGACACGGGGCTGTTTGGGGTTGGTAAAATTCCAACGTCCCATATACTGAAAACCGGGATCATCAGCCGGAGTTATCGCAGAATAATCAGCATGGGCAATCCAGGTTTTTTCTGTGCCATCTTCTGCTGTTACCACATATTCAACAACTCCTGAAGAAAAATCTGTCTCAACACCGGAGGCTGGAAGAACTGTGGCACCCTCTGAAATTTCAAGCAATGGCCTTAAAACTGACCTGTCTGAACCATAAATAACTTCAACATAAATTTCATTACCCTCGATAACTGTTTCTCCCACCTGGAATGTGGGTATCGTGAATGATGTAATTTCTGCCTCACTGCTCAGCCCTTGTCCTGGTGTGGTTACCCTTGCAGTCCATTCACGAGAACTGTTATCCCCGGCAGTTACCGTGTAGATAACTTCGTATGAGCTAAAGTCGACTATTTGCCCGGAAGCAGGATTAACAACTGCCTGTTCTGATACCGTTATCTGGGGGGCCATGCCGGTAAGATCAACAGTATCAGCAACGATGAAATCGACTGTGGCTTCTTCGGCATTGATATCAGCATTGCCTATCTGGCCCTCAACATGGAAAGTAAGAATATCCTTCTCACTGCTTTTATACTGTTCTTTTTTACAGGCAGAGGATATACATATGGTACAAACTAAAAAAACAACAGCAACCGTATATTTCATGACATGTAGGATTTAATGTTATAAATCATGCGAACCCGGGAGTCTTATCCCCCGCTATTAAAACGAAAGTTATATATATTCTCAGCAGAGAACTTTTAAAAATGATACCAATGATATTAATGTTGTTACCCGTACCCGTTTTTCAGGGATTACTCTCAATCAGCTCATAGCCGACAAGTCTGTCGAAATCGCCCATCGTTTCACGCAGGTAAACAAGGATAATGTAATCGTTTTCTGTTTCGCTGTGCGAACCTTCAGTCATAGAGAAAAAGGTTTCCTTTCCACTATCCACCATATATAAATAATTGTATAATCCCTGTTTAAGCAACAGGGTTTTTTCATAACCTCCCGATTCATTATTATAGACCATGCGGTTTGTTTCATCCTGTCTCCAGTCGGTAAGGGCCCCATACAGGTATATATTCATGCCATATAATTCTTCACAATCAAGCTTAAAATTCACAACCATATAATCTGCTTCTGTATGGCGGTCGTAAGCATCGTTCAGATCGATGTAATACCTTCCGTTAAGGTCTTCTGATGTATAATAGGGTAGAAATCCTCGTAATTCGTCGGTTTTCAGGGTGAAATGAAATGAAGGTGGGATGTATTCAATTTTTTCCACACCTTCCGGACTATAGAGTGTCGTTTTGGTATTAAAATATCGGTATTCATTCAGACCTTCTGCAGCAATCTGGCCCGGGAGGTCGAAATGAAGCTTATTGTTTCTGAGGTAGGGGGGCGAATTGACAGGGATCTGATTATACCAGTCGTAATTCCTTAGCACAACGACTTTCACTTCTTCCAGGGGATTCATAAGATTCAGCCGGCCGAGGTCAACGGATATCATTAATTCCTGATTTTCATGATGGTAGCGTTTAACCTGCGCATCAATTTCAACAAGTTTCTCTGCGATACAAAATCGCCGTGTAAAAAAGACATTCTCCTGATTGTTGGTCTCAAAAACCTTCAGCAAATAATTACCGCTTTGTGTAATTTTTAGTCCTTCACCGGGTATTTTGGCAAAATAGTTTATATAGTCAGTTGTGGTATTTCTTGACGGGGTTGAATTATCGATGGTAATATCGTTAAATCCCTCAATATATTCATGATCACCGGCAGGATTTAATCTCCAGTCATATGTACAATTTGTTACAGCATAACTGAAAGTATTGCTATTCTCACCAAGATAGTCAAAACGAAGTTCGAGTTGTACAGGTTCACCTTTAATAATAACAGGAAAAGTGAGTTCCCATCCGGCACGATAAAGCATGATGGTGCGGATATCTTCATGAAACAATGTTTCTGCTTCAGAATAATTATCCTGCGCCTGTAAATAGTTTCCAGAGAACAGTAACCAACAAAAAGAATAGCAAAATAAGGTCTTCATAGATCTCTGCAAATAAGAAAAAAAATCTAGTTGTTATTCAATAAACAAATCAAATATTCATTGGTTACTAAAATAGTTAAACATAAAGAAGTGATAAAAATAATTATTTTTGTGCCACAATTTAAAGAAGGCCTCACAATATGCCAGGCGTAATAAAAATCAGAAGAGGTTTAAACATAAAACTTCAGGGAAAAGCTGAAAAAATAATTATTAAGACAAAAACTCCGGAATTTGTTGCTGTTAAGCCTGTTGATTTTCATGGAATACAGCCTAAACTGGCTGTGAGTGAAAATGATACAGTAAAAGGAGGTTCTGTTCTTTTCACAGATAAAAACAATCCTGAAATAAAGTTTACTTCACCTGTAAGTGGGTCAATCAAAGCCATAAACAGGGGCGAAAGAAGGGCGATCCTCGAAATTGTAATTTCACCGGATGAAAGCAACGGGAAGGAAGAATTTGTTAAAGCTGATCCTGCATCGATCACAAGTGAAGAAATAATCAGTAATTTGTTAAACAGCGGGCTGTGGCCTGTTATCAGACAGAGGCCCTATAATATCATAGCAAATCCAACTGATACACCAAAAGCCATATTTATCTCGGCATTTGACACAGCACCTCTCGCTCCCGACTATGAATATATACTTAAAGATTCTGGCCGCGATTTTCAGACAGGGATTAACGCACTTATTAAACTTACCAGCGGGAAAGTTCACCTGAATGTTGAGAATGACATCAGGCAACTCTCAGTATTCCATACCATTAAAGGTGTTCAGCTAAATAAATTTAAAGGGCCGCATCCTGCAGGAAATGTAGGGACACAAATTCATTATATTGATCCTATTAATAAAGGAGAGAAGGTTTGGTTTATAAACCCGCAGGATGTCGTTGCCATTGGAAGGTTGTTTGACACCGGCCACTACGATGCCAGTCATTATTATGCTTTGGCAGGTTCGGAGGTACTCAATCCCAGATATTTTAAAAGTATCAAAGGTGCATGTGTATATTCTATAGCTACAGGTAATGTTAAGGAGGGGGATATCAGGTACATTAGCGGTAATCCCCTGAGCGGCAACCAGGTATCATCAAGAGGCTTTATGGGGTTTTATGATTCCCAGCTAACCTTGCTACCGGAAGGCAACAGACGTGAATTTTTCGGATGGCTGGCCCCGGGTTTTGAAAAATTCAGCCTTTCAGGAAGCTTTCCTTCATGGCTGGCACCCGATAAGGAATACAGAATAGATACAAATCTCCATGGCGGAAGAAGGGCCTTGATGATAACAGGCAAATTTGAAAAAGTATTTCCATTTGATATCCTACCGATGCAGCTTATCAAGGCAGCCATTATTCAAGATATAGATCAAATGGAAAGACTAGGCATATATGAGGTTGTGGAAGAAGATTTTGCACTTTGCGAGTTTGTTGATACATCAAAAACAGATATCCAGGCCATAATCAGGAAAGGATTGGACCTGATGTACAATGAGATGAAATAATTATCATGAAAAAATTATTAAAGCTGGTCAATAAAATACGGCCTGGTTTTCAGGAAGGTGGAAAATTGTATCGGTTTCACTCACTTTTTGATGCCATTGATACATTTCTGTTTACACCTGATAAAGTAACCCGTACCGGTTCCCATATCCGTGATGCCGTTGATATGAAGCGCACCATGATCCTTGTCGACATCGCTTTGCTTCCTGCTATGCTTTTTGGTATGTGGAACACAGGCTGGTTTCATTTTTCCTCACTGGGGATCGTTTCTGAAAAAACTTTCTGGGAGATATTTTGGTATGGCTTTTTCAAAGTAATACCCATATTCATTGTATCATTCGGAACTGGCCTGACAATTGAAATTATTTTTGCCCAGATCAGAAAACACGAAGTTCCCGAAGGCTTTTTCGTTACGGGTATGTTAATACCGCTGATTATGCCGGTTGATGTTCCGTTATGGACTGTTGCACTGGCCACAGCATTTGCGGTAATACTGGGTGTTGAAGTATTCGGCGGGTCGGGTATGAATGTGCTAAATCCTGCATTAATTGCCAGGGCATTCCTGTTTTTTGCCTACCCCGCTGAAATGACAGGCAATAAGGTTTGGGTAGCCGGATTAAAGAATGGTGAAGGGATAATTGATGGTTTTTCGGGTGAAACTATTTTGGGTTATGCAGCCCAGGGAAAGCTGAACGAAGTCCCCTATACAGCTCATGACATGTTCTTTGGATTTATTCCCGGGTCCATAGGGGAGACGTCCACACTGGCCATTTTAATTGGTGCAGCAATTCTGATATTTACCGGCATCGGGAGCTGGAAAATCATGGTTTCTGTTTTTGCAGGAGGCTATCTGATGGGCTTACTTCTGAATCTTTTTGCAGTTAACGACTATATGTCGGTGCCTGCATGGCAACATCTGATCCTCGGCGGGTTTGCTTTCGGTGCAGTATTCATGGCAACGGATCCTGTTTCTGCTGCACAAACTGAGAAAGGCAAATGGATCTATGGCTTCCTGATAGGTATATTCTGTATCCTGATAAGGGTATTAAATCCCGCATATCCGGAGGGCGTGATGCTCGCGATTTTGCTGATGAATGTTTTTGCCCCGCTGATTGATTACTTTGTTGTTGAATCAAATGTAAAACGCAGGTTGAAACGCGTGGAAGTAAAAAAAGCATAATCAACATCCCATGAAAAACTTTAGCAATAAATATATTTTCATCTTCTCATCAGTGATGGTAGTGATTGTTGCTGCCCTGTTATCCATTGTGGCGCTCATGCTGAAACCTGCCCAGGACCAGAACGTGAAAGCTGAAACCATGCAGAATATTCTGAGTTCCATTCATATTGAAAGTACAAGGGCTAATGCAGAGGAACTATTTAATAAAAACATTTCAAAAAGTTATGTTATTGATATTGAAGGACAACCGAAAGAAGGGGTAACCGCTCTTTCCGTGAACCTTGCAAAGGAAAAAGAGAAAATAGACAGAATTAAAAATCTGGAGAATTCAATCCGGGAGGTCAGAGAAAGTCCGTTTAAAAAGTTTCTTGCAGGATTCATCAATATCAGAAAATCAGATGTCAGCAGCATCAAAACTACTATCCAAAAAGAAAGGCAAGAGCGTTTGCTGCCGGTTTATGAAAGTGTAAGGGAGAATGACACAGTTTATATTTTCCCGCTCTATGGAAAAGGATTGTGGGGTCCGATATGGGGTTTTGTAGCTTTGCAGAGCGATATGAATACTATCTACGGGGCTGTCTTTGACCACAAAGGTGAAACACCCGGGCTGGGTGCGGAAATAAATCTTCCCTGGTTTGAATCAGCATTTAATGGTAAAAAGCTTTATGAAGATGGAAAATTTGTTTCGGTTGAAGTTGTGAAAGGTGGAACAAGTGATGATAATCCTCACGGAGTAGATGCTATTTCGGGTGGGACCATTACAAGTAATGGACTTGAGGCGATGTTGTATGATAACCTTGTGAGTTATGAAAGATTTTTTGAAAAAAAGAGAAAATAGTCGATTATGAAAGGTGAACCGTTATTTTCCGTAAAAAATATGCGGCTGCTTCGTGCACCGATAAATGCTGATAACCCGATAACGGTGCAGATCCTCGGCATATGCTCGGCGCTGGCTGTAACCGTAAAGCTAAAACCTTCAGTGGTAATGGCCTTTGCCGTTGTAGTTGTTACTGCATTTTCCAATCTTTTCATTTCGTTACTCAGAAACTATATTCCTCCCAGAATAAGGATCATCGTTCAGCTAACTGTTATTGCTACGCTTGTCATCATTGTCGACCAGGTACTTAAAGCTTTTGCATATGATGTAAGTAAACAGTTATCGGTTTTCGTCGGATTGATAATCACCAACTGTATAATAATGGGCAGGCTGGAAGCTTTCGCACTCAGCAACAAACCCTGGCCTTCCTTTCTTGATGGCGTTGGTAACGGGGCAGGCTACGGACTGATATTGATCGTTGTGGCTCTTCTTCGTGAGTTTTTCGGCTCGGGCACCATTTATGGAATTCCGGTCCTGCAAAAACTGGGAATTTATGAAACGGGATATCAGAACAACGGTTTGATGATTCTGCCTCCCATGGCGCTTATCACCATCGGAGTTATCATCTGGATCCAGAGGAGCCGTAACAGAGGTCTTATTGATAAAAGCTAGCATATGGAAAATCTGATCAATATTTTCATCAAGTCGGTATTTATCGACAACATGATCTTCGCCTACTTTTTAGGCATGTGTTCCTATCTTGCTGTGTCAAAAACGGTCAAAACTTCAATAGGCCTTGGGGTCGCAGTAATTTTTGTACAGGTAATAACTGTTCCTGTAAACTGGCTTCTTGAAAATTATATACTGAAGGAAGGGGCATTAACCTGGCTGAGTCCGCAGCTCGCCGATGTTGACTTAAGTTTCCTTTCTTTCATCATGTTTATCGCTCTTATTGCTTCCATGGTTCAGCTTGTGGAAATGGTGGTTGAGAAGTTTTCCCCTGCACTTTATAATTCCCTGGGTATTTTTCTTCCGCTTATTGCAGTGAATTGTGCAATTATGGGAGGTTCACTTTTTATGCAGGAACGTCAGTATGGATCCATTCTGGAAGCTACATCTTTCGGACTTGGCTCCGGTGTAGGCTGGTTTCTGGCTATTGTTTCTATTGCTGCTATCAGGGAACGTATAAGATATTCGAATATACCGGCACCCCTCAGGGGACTTGGTATTACTTTTATTTTAACAGGGCTCATGGCTATAGCTTTCATGGGTTTCCTGGGTATTGAATTATAAAATGTAACAGGAAGAGAGATGATCATTTTAACGGGGCAATTTGGGATAGTAACCATCAGCATAGTTGTATTCCTGATCATTTTAATTGCCCAGGTAGCCATATTGCTTTATGCACGTAAGAAGTTAACACCCCAGGGTGAGGTAGAGATAGATATCAATGAAGGCGAAAAGAAACTGACTGTTGACCCGGGCAGTACCCTGCTCACCACATTGTCGAATTCCGGAATTTATTTGCCATCAGCTTGTGGAGGAGGTGGCACATGTGCACTTTGCCGATGCCAGGTACTTGAAGGCGGAGGCTCTATTTTACCCACCGAAACAGGATATTTCACCCGCCGGGAACAGAATGATAATTGGCGGCTGGGATGTCAGGTAAAGGTACGTCAGGACCTGAAAATCAGGGTTCCTGAAGAAGTACTGGGAATCAAAAAGTGGGATTGTGAAGTTGTATCCAACAGGAATGTGGCCACTTTCATCAAGGAATTTGTTGTTAAACTGCCTGAAGATGAAAAACTCAATTTCAAATCAGGGGGTTATATTCAGATAGATGTTCCCAAATTCGAAATGAATTATACAGATATTGAGGTTGAAGAAAAATACCGTGATGAATGGGACAAATATAAAATGTGGGACCTCAAAGTTAAGAACACTGAGGAAACTTTCAGGGCTTATTCCATGGCCAACCACCCTGCTGAAGGCAATATCATTAAGCTGAATATAAGAATAGCAACGCCTCCCTGGGACCGTTCGAAGAGTAATTTTATGAATGTGCCTCCCGGTATTTGCTCTTCCTATATATTTTCGAGAAAACCAGGTGATAAAGTAACTATATCAGGTCC
>Ga0123335_1004738_pt1 | contig 17203 bp, 16 predicted proteins | sample BiotimSIPDNA_2_FD_89707 | JGI IMG/M metagenome (GOLD analysis project Ga0123335, IMG submission 89707) | Anaerobic biogas reactor microbial communites from Washington, USA - Biogas_R2 time_0 SIP DNA | ecosystem: Engineered > Bioreactor > Anaerobic > Unclassified | place: Washington, USA...
GATGTTTTAGAACATGCTCACTTTGCTTCTGCTGTGATTGTAAATAGTGGAAATGCCAACGCTTGTACTGGCAGTCAAGGTTATGCAGATAGTGAAAAAATGGCTCTCCTCACCGAAGAAGGTTTGAATTTAACACCAAAGAGTGTTCTCGTTTGTAGCACGGGTGTGATAGGTCATTTGATGCCTATGGATAAGGTGGAAGCGGGAATACCTAAATTAATTGAAAAGTTAAGCTCAGATAAATCTATTGATTTTGCAAAAGCGATTTTAACAACAGACCTCGCTATGAAGTCTCTCGCTGTTGAAATTAAAACAGAAAAGGGAAATGTTCGTATTGGTGGCGCTTGCAAGGGAAGCGGCATGATTCATCCTAATATGGCGACGATGCTTGCTTTTATCACTACAGACGTTGGCCTTCCTATTGATTTCTTTGCTGAATTTAGAGCAAATATTGATGACTCTTTTAACGCGATTACCGTGGATGGCGATACCAGTACAAATGATACTTGCATATTGCTTGCTAATGGAATGAGTGATATTCAGTATGCCGACATGAGTTTATCTGAACAAGGTGAATTTAGAGCCGCTCTCACAATGCTTATGCAAGAGCTTGCTAAATCCATTGTACGCGATGGAGAAGGCGCTACAAAGCTTATTGAAATTCGTGTAGAGAATGCAGAATCGCACAAAGATGCGTTAAAGATGGCTCGTTTTATTGGAACAAGTAATCTCGCTAAATGTGCTATGTTTGGAGAAGATCCTAACTGGGGACGAATCCTTTCAAGTGCTGGTTCTAGCGGTGTCAATATGGTCGCAGACCATACGGATCTCTATTTTGGAGACGTTCAAGTGCTCTCCAATGGCCGTCCAGTAGCATGCAATAAAGAAGCATTACACGCTGTCGTAAGACAACGTGAATACAAAGTAACACTGGTGTTAAATGTTGGTCCTGCTTCTGCAAGTGCCTTTACTTGCGACTTAAGCTATGATTACGTTAAAATAAATGCAGAATACACCACCTAATTTATGGTGTATCTTTTATACAACGTAAGCTAGCCCCGTGTATAGGATTCCACTTCTGAATTTGGTAGTTGTCTTTTTCGTGAAAGAAAACGACAACTTTACCTTCAGCGGTCCAAAAGTAAGCTCTCTTCCCAGCATCATCAAATTTTCTTTCTTTAAGAGGTACATTAGCAGGAGCATAATGGGCGCCTCCTGCTTTAATCTGAAAGCCTAATTCATTGGTGCCATTTTTAATATTTCCAGTGCTTCCAATAGGGTCCCAGCCAAAGGTGGCTTTGAGTTTTGGCCCTGGATCTTTACCTGCAAAATTCAAAAGAGAAACCCACTCTGCTTCGGAAGGAATATGAAATCCTTTAGGGCAAGCTTTTTGAATGGCTTCAAAATCATAGAGACGTCCCCAGCTAGCGCATTGCATGCAAAGAGATCCCTGTTCTGTTGCGAAGTTGATGTTTTGAGCTGTCCAAATAGAAGAGTCTATGCGAACCCATTCGTATTCATAATCATCGCGAGGGTCAACATAAGTTCCTTTGGAAAGAGGTTTCCCTTTTTCATCTAATTCTTTTGGAAATGCAATGAGTTTATTTTTTGAATAGGTGCCTTGAAAAGCAAGTTGTCCATTAGGATGAAAACGAGTCATTTCGCCTTCAATATAATTTGCTACATGCGTGTATTTTGCTTGTACGGTGCTGTCTTCATAATACTCTGTCGCAGCCCCTTCTTTTAAGCCGTTGTTATAAGTCACTTCGGATTGTATGTTTCCATTAGAGTAGAATGTTTTTTCAACTCCGTGTTTCTTTTCATTCACAAGAGGAACGGTGCTTTTCACTTTTCCATTCGCATGAAAGGTTTCTTGACGAGGCCCTTCACAAGAAGAAAGTAAAAGTAAAAGAGAGATGCATAGAATGGAACGAATCATATAACTCCTTTGATTAAAAAATTTTTAGTATTCAATTTTTCCAGAACAAGCGAGTAACCCTATCATATAAAGCAAGCCATCATAATAGCGCCATGTTCCAGTAGGGGGCGCTGTATTCCATAAATCAGTAGCAAAACGTGAAATATAGGGGTGGTGAGGAGGCAGAGCAATCGTTGCTGCGGCGTTCATGGAAATAAGGCCAACAGTCGCCTCTCTTGGTGGAGTTGGAAATAGCCCACCATCAATACTATAGTCTGCTAAATAAGGCCTTCTCTCTTCGAAAAAAGAGAGCGTTTTAAGGATGCTTTCCTGTTGAGATGGATCGTGCTTATTTAACGCATAATCTATCGCTATATTCATAATCACACGCCAAGCATCGCCACTAAAACAATGGCTCACGGGGTGCCAAGCTGTCTTTTTAGGAGTCCCATCAAACTCAGAATAATCAGGATATAATCCAGAAATAGAATTTTGAGCAGACTTTAAATAAAGACGACTCTTATTCAAAACAGATTCCCAAAAGGAGCGATCGGTTGCTTCTGCAAACCATTGATAGAAGGCGAGAGTATGATAACTCGGGTCTGTAAAATCATTTCCAGTCACTGGAGAAAATCGAACAATGCCATGCTTTCTATCAATCATAGGTTCTATTTCAGAGGAAGCCTCTTTATGAGCCATGGCGTTTATTAAAGAGATGGCTTCGTCTTGATAATCTTTACGATTAAAGCGTCTGGCGGCAATCAATAAAGCAGCGGCAATATATTCCTCTCCATCGGGAGCGGCTCCTGGATCCATCATGGAAAAGTCGGCTGTGGAAACTTGCCAAGAAAAATAAGATTTGGCTTCACCACTGGCATGTTGCATGTAGAGTTTAGAAAAATTCCATAACTTTTCAAATTCATCTTGTTTATCTAAAAGAGCGGTGACAAACATACCATAGCTCATTCCCTCGGAACGAATATCATTATGCCCAATATCTACAATATAAGCGAGATCATTTGATGTTTCGAAGTAAATTTTTTGAGTGCTCGTATTGCCATAAAATAGAGATTGAAAAGCGGTATCTAGTTTATGTTTAATCTCAGAATCGCTTTTACCAAGTTCGGAAAAAATATTTCTCATAATAAAGGAAGAGTGCTTACAAGGAACGGAAAAATTCAGGACGATGAAAATCCGGCTTTTCTGTATCCACGGGGTAGAGGCTTAAATAATGAGGCTTATCGGCTAAATCAGCGCATTTATAGATATTGCCTTCTATTTTAGAAACAGAGTCTTTAGATTTCCCTAAAATAGAGAAAGGAATCTTTACTTTTAGCGCCCAATAAATAAAGTCTCCTTGAATCTGAGGGTAAATCATAACTCGGTGAATTTTTGAATAAAGAGAGGAATCAAAAGGGACGCGTTCCGATCTCGAAGGGCCTTTCGCAGCAAGGCAAAAAGCTTTGCTATTAAATTCAAAATTAAAATACTCATTAGGGTTGTCTAGAGCTTTAATAAAAACTTCTACACAACTATCTTCGTAGCATCGCCCGCCATCGCCCTGAACTTCAGCTCTATAACAGGTAAGAGGCTCTTCTACATTAAAACGGACTTGGATCGCTTCTTCATCATGTTGAACGTAAACTTGAACAGAAGGAAGTTCCCCATGCTGATTTGCAAACCAATTCATATTAGGACGAAGAATCATGTTCTAAATATAGCGATTAATCACTTCATTAATCAGTTAATCAAATGAAAAGTCTTTAAAAAACTTCTTTTCCTTCTTAAAAAGAACAATTTGCTTTTGGCATTCATTTTGCTCTCTTAAAATTGTCGTATTAACATAGGAGAAAAATATGGCTAAGACTAAAGCAGAAAAAAAAGAAATGATGATCGTGAAAGAATCAGAACCGCATCAAGTTGTTCAGTTTGATTGTTTAGCTGTCACGAATGTAAACGTCTTTCCTTTCAAAGAAGGGCCCACTTTAGGAAAAACAAAAGCGATTGCTTCTGTTGTCTTAAATGATCAATTGCAGCTCACCAATTTACGCGTGATGGATGGTGTAAATGGTCTTTTTGTAAGTTATCCTAATGATCCTTTTTATAAAGGAGAGGATTTCCGAACAATTTATCATCCTGTAACAAGGCAGTGTCGAGAGCATATTGAGAACTGCGTTTTAGAAAAATATCAAGAAGCTATTTCAGCGTAAAACAAAATGTTTCAAAGAATCAGATCTTATTGCCTTTCTGGTATTCACGCTATTCCTGTGAGTGTGGAAGTAGACTCTTCATTAGGTCTTCCGGGGTTTACATTGGTGGGCTTACCAGATAGTGCTGTAAGAGAATCCAGGGAACGTGTGGTTTCTGCTGTCCGCGCTTCTGGTTATAGTGTGACAGGAACCCGTACGACGGTCAATTTATCACCAGCAGACCTTCGTAAGGAGGGGAGTTCCCTGGATTTACCTTTGGCTATAGGTATGTTGTTAGCGAGTGGTGAATTTGAAGTCAATCAAATCGATCGTTTCGTATTCCTTGGGGAGCTTTCCTTGGATGGTTTATTAAAACCAGTCCGAGGAGTGCTTTCTGTAGCGATGAGTTTAGTAGAAGAAAAAGATTCAGTCTTAGTCGTTCCCAAAGATAATATTCAAGAAGCTTCTTTAGTCGAAGGCTTAAATGTTTTAGGCGTATCGAGTTTATTAGAGTGTATTGAGGAATTAAAAAAAGATTGTTCTTCTCTTTTAATACGCTCTCAAGGCTTTTCATCTCATTTGAAAAAGAATCACCCCTCTTATCCTGATTTTAAAAATATTATCGGGATGGAAGGTGTTAAAAGAGCTTTAGAAATTGCGGCTTCAGGGAATCATAATTTTTTATTAGTTGGGTCTCCTGGTTCTGGAAAAACTCTTTGCGCGAAGTGTTTGCCAAGTATCCTTCCCGAAATGACTGAAGATGAAATTATTGAAAGTACGCGCATTCATTCTTGTGCAAAATCCATTCATTCTCAAAATTTTTCCTTTATTGCAGAACGTCCTTTTCGATCTCCTCATCATTCTTCGACTATGGTTTCATTAGTCGGAGGTGGTCATCAATTATTACCAGGAGAAGTGAGCTTAGCTCATAATGGGGTTCTGTTTCTAGATGAACTTCCTGAATTTAATCGTCAGGTTTTAGAAGCATTACGAGAGCCAATGGAAGAAGGCTCTGTATGCATTCATAGAGCTTCTGGCTCTATTGAATGGCCTGCTCGTTTTATGATGGGGGCTGCAATGAATCCTTGTCCATGCGGTTATTCTATGGATCTAAAAAAAGAGTGCACTTGTCTTCCCGATATGAAAGTTCGGTATTGGTCTAAAATTTCAGGCCCGCTTTTAGATCGCATTGATTTACAAATTAGTGTTCCTGCAATGGATATTACGCGATTAAAGTCTACTTCAGGGTTAGAGTCATCTGCGACTATTAAAAAGCGAGTAAAGGTGGCGAGAACGTTTCAAGAGGATCGGTTTAAGAACAGTAAAATTCTTTATAATTCTGAAATGACAAGCTTACAAACGAGAGAAGAAGCAAAGATGGATTCAGAGGCAGAACATTTTGCAATTACAGCAGCAGAAAAAATGTGTCTTAGTGCAAGAGGGTATTATCGTGTTTTAAAAGTGGCTAGAACCATTGCTGATTTAAGGAGTTCTAAGAATGTGGAAAAATTAGATCTTGCGGAAGCTTTTCAATACAGGTTATTGAAATAGCAGAAAAAATATAAAGCTGATTATTTTTTTGAAGAAGCATCGATACGAATAGAAGCACTGGCGCCGACTGCATTAGGAATGGCTTTAGGCTTTACCACTTTTACTTCAGTAGAAAGTATAGATGGATGCTTTTCTAGAATAAAAAGAGCTGTTCGATAAACTAGGGTTTCTAGTAATTGAAATTGAGATAGTAGAATAAAACTCTTAACGTTTTCTATTAAAGATGAATAATCAACGGAATGACTTAAGTCATCGTTTTCTGCAGCAAGGGAAAAATCGAGATGAATAGAGATGGTTAAAAAAATAGGTTGTGGGTTTTCTCGCTCAAAGGGAAGTGTTCCTATGATGCAATCAAAACCCACTTCAATAACAGAAAGTTGGCCTGGGTAAATTACCATACAAAGAGAACAATGGAGGCTGTTAATGAAACAGCTGTAACTCCAAACCAAACATTTCTAAATAGAGTATAGGAATCCATTGTTTTCTTATTGGTATCAATACGGCTATTTAGTGTGTTTAAGGTGTATGTATTGCCATTGACGGTGATACCATTATTTGATAAATCCCAAATCATTGCTGTCTCACATTTGCCTTGGTCTTCGACTTCGAGAGCTTTACATTGAGTCTTAATTTGTGACATAAATGAATTTTTAAGACCTGATAATTTGTCATATGCATCGCTAGCTTTGTTCGCTTCCATGTGCTGAAGAATGCCTGCAACAGCACTACCAGCAGCTACAGCAGCAAGAGCAACACCACTCCAGAAACGGACTTCATCAGCAATACCAAAACGATCTTTAACATCGCTAGCAGCACTAGAAGCAGCATAATCCATTGCATCTGCATCGGCATTTGTTGTACTTATGTCTCCTGCGACATCATATTCTTCTTCTTCACAATCTGGATCATCTTCATCGCATTCGACATACTCTTCTTCACAATCTGGATCGTCTTCTTCGCATTCTTCATCGTCTTCGATTAATTTTGGAGGAACAATTGGTTTAGCTTCTGCAATAGGTTCTTCTGTAACTGGTGGTGCTGGAGCTACCTCTTCTTCATCTTCGTAACCATAATCATCGTAATCAGATGAAGCGGCAGCTGCTATTGGTGCAGCTGGTGCTGCTGGTGCAGCCACAGGCGCAGCTTCTGCAGATTGAGGCTTTAATTCCACCATGGAACCATTCACAGAAACAAAGGCTGTTGAAGCACCTTCTACATAAACAGATTTACCATCAAAGTAGACTTTTTCAATATCTTGAGCCGCATCGGCTGATGAAGAGGAGTAAAGCTTAAGATTAACAAGTTTGGCGTAGCTAACGCTTGGTGGAGGTTGTAATGCTGTTAATGATGAAATATCACCAGCACGACCTTGGTAGATTTGATAAACGGTTTCTTCTTCTCCAAATGGATCTTCAAATTTTTGACGAATAAATAAGCGACCTTTTTGTATGTCAAGAACAGCGTTTGGGCTTGCCGTTTTTAATTCGCCACCAAATTCAGCTTGAATATATGAATCAGGTGTACCAACATCTTCTGCTGAAAAATTTGAAATAGAGTAATCGTTTGCAAAGGTTAATGCAGCAAACGATAATAACATGACTAAAAAAATTCGCTTCATACAGGTAACTCCAATAGAAGAACTATAACCAAAATATACCCAAATATATATAATATGAGAAAAATTGGTATAATTTTTCTAGTTTAGAACTTGAGATTATGATTAAAAACAAGGAAAAAAATCATTGTGTTGTTCTTGGCGTAAGTTATAAGACCTGCCCAATTGATATTCGAGATAATTTAAGCCGTGCTTTGCAGAATTCTGAGGAAGCCTTAAGCAGCTTATTAGGATTACCTGGTGTTTCTGAGGCTGTAGTGCTTGCGACATGTAATCGGGCTGAAATTTATGTGGCAACCCTTTATCCTGAAATGCTTCGGGATACTTTATTGAATTGGTGGGCTGAATTTAGTAAGCAAGATCTTTCAGAAGTCGTTCCTTACTGTTTTTATTTAACCCATCTTGAGGCTGTAAATCATCTTTATACCGTGGTTTCTTCTATTGATAGCCTTGTTTTAGGTGAAAATCAAATCTTAGCTCAAGTTCGATCGGCTTTTTTGAAGGCTCAAGAGGCAGGTTTTACAGGAACACTTTTAAACCATTTGTTTCAAACGGCTCTTTTTGTTGGTAAACAGGTTCGTGAAAATACGGGTATTGGTGATGGAACCGTTTCTATTGCTCATGCCGCTGTTCAATTAATAGAACATGAATTAGGGCGTTTAGAAAATACTCGGATTGGTATTTTAGGGCTTGGAGAAATGGGTTTGTTAGCAGCAACCGCTCTTTCTGCAGCTGAGGTTTCTTCCTTTTCATTCTTTAATAGGACTTTTGAAAAAGCGAAGCAATTTGCCTCTCGATTTGGAGGGGATGCCTTTGAAATAGGTGCCCTAACACAAGAAATAAAAAATATAGATGTTCTCATTACTGCTGTTCGTTCTCAAGAATTTATCTTGAAAAAGAAGGATTTGGCTTCACTTTCAAAACATGATTTGCTCATTGTGGATATCGCTTCTCCTCGAAATGTCGATCCTGAAGTGGGAGATCTTGATGGTATTCGTGTGTTTTGTATAGATGATTTAAAAGAAATTGTAGAGAAAAATAGATCTCTTCGTAAGCAAGCTTCAGAAAGGGCTCGTTTATTTATTGAAGAGGCGGCAATGGATTTTACAGAGTGGTTTTATTCTCACAGCTTAACCCCTCTTTTTGTTCAAATGCAGGAATATCACGAAAAAATAGGCGTTTTTGTACTTAATAAGTGGAAAAAAAAGGTTTCTGAAGAAGAATACGCTCATTTAGAACGTTTTGAAGAAGAACTAAGAAAAAAAATATTGCATATCCCTTTTGAATCACTCAAATCCTTAAGTGTCGCTGGGATGGGCTTAGAAAGTCAGTTGCTATTAGAAAAAATATATTCCTTAACTTCGTTTAAATATGGAAAAGATCTGGATGAATAAATCAATCATTCGTTTAGGAACACGTCAAAGCCCGCTCGCGATGGCACAAACAAAGCTTACAGCAACGGCGTTAGAATTATTTTTTCCAGATATTCAAATTGAAATTAAACCGATTGTTACTCAAGGTGATAAAGATCGAGTGCGTTCTTTAGTCAGCATTGGTGGCACTGGCGTTTTTGTGAAAGAGCTTGAACAAGCTCTTATAGATGGAGAGATTGACGTTGCCGTTCATTCTTTAAAAGATGTTCCTTCAGAAATGGACTCCCGTTTAACTCTTGCAGGATTTTTAAAACGTGCTAATCCTCATGATGTTTTGATTGCAAAAAATCATACTTTAGCAACTCTCCCTAAGGGAGCAAAAGTAGGTACGGGTTCTCCTCGTCGTATCTTGCAGTTAAGAGAACAAAGGCCTGATTTATCCTTTGTGGATTTAAGAGGGAATCTTGCTTCAAGAATAGCTAAGGTGGAAAATAATGAGTTGGATGCAATTCTCTTAGGCGCTGCGGGGCTTGAACGATTAGGTTTACTTGATGTTGTTTCTGAAACGTTTTCTCCTGATGTTCTTACGCCTGCGATTGGTCAAGGGATTGTGGGTTTACAGTGCTTAAAAAAGAATGCAGAAATCATATCTGTTTTAGAACGCATCTCTGACCCTTTTACAGCACAGGCTGCTCGAGTGGAACGTGCTTGGATGTCGTTTTTAGGGGGCGGTTGCCGTGCTCCTATGGGGGCTTTTTTAGCTCCAAATGGAGAATCGGGTTCTGCTTTTTATACGTACTTATCCGACCCTGTTTCTAAGAATTTTTATCGTGATGTTTTTGTTCAAAAAGCAAGCGTTTTTAGTGAATCTGATTTTGAGCTTTTTGGTGAAGAATTTATAAGAAAATGTAATGATCTTAAAATTCCTCTTCCTAAAAATATTGACCCTCATCGCTTATTAGATTTTTGGGGAGTACTTTGACTTTACTCATGGATACAAGAATCGAAACGCCTGATTCTGATTGGGTTAAAGAACAAAATTCTCAAGGTTTTGAAGTACTTCACTTACCTGCTTTAGAAGTAGAACCATTAAATACAATACTTGATTGGAGTGGAGTGGAGGCTTTGTTTTTAGCAAGTCCAAGAGCTGTTTTTTTGGCTCAAGAGAAGCTAAAAAATTTTGATGGCCCCATTTGGGTTGTAGGTGAAGGAACAGCAAAAGCGCTTACCACACTTGGTCTTAAAGCAACCGAAGTAGGAGATGGATCAGGAGCCTTTTCTTTTTTGAAAAACCTTCAATCTCGTTATGCGGGTACTTTTCCTATTTCTGTTTTAGCTTGGATTTCTGCAGAGGAAACCGCGGTTGATTTAGATTTTATCGCTTCTCAATTTCAATTGAAAATACGCCATTTCCCTGTATATCGCACTGTTTTTAAGAAATATGATTCTTCATATATGAACTCTTTATCAAAGCCTAAAAAATGGTTTTTTTATTCTGGACGTGCAGTAGAATCGTTTGCTTCTTTTATTTCACCAGAAGACGATGTGGTTTGTTTTGGCAAAAGTGCAGAGCAAAAATATGATCAAATCATAAAACGGGTTTGAAGTTTTTTTAGCTTAATTTCATAAGGGTGTATGTAAAAAAGGTAAGAATTAATGATTTTTGCCGCTTTTGAATAAATGAAATGTTTTAGAGGTATCTTTAATTGATATTAAATCCGATACCAAAATTCATATCGATATAAAAATCGTTCCCAAATTCTACAAAGAAAACATCTTCAAAAGTCCCATTATCATCATAATCGACGGAAGAAAGTTTTAGGCCAACACCAAAATCTAGGAAAATGGCAAAATGATTTGTTTTCCATGATCTTCCTACAGTGCTTGACATGGAGCCAGTAGCATATAAAAACTTATTCTTGTTTTGTTCTGAGTCAATGGATTTACAATGGCCAAACCCTAAACCACCATTGACTTGAATGAACGGCCCCTGCTGTTTTCTCTTATAGATCCTTAAACCTGTATTTATTTTTAATTGAGTTTGATGAAGTGAAACTTCCCTATCATAATTAGGATAATATGGATTTGTACCACTCCAATCATCATCATAGAGCGATAATTCTTGAAAAAGAATTTGAGGTTTAAAAATTAAAGAAATAATTCGATTCATTTCTTTTTCTATGGTAACAAAACCCAAAAACTCCTTATTATCTAAACTATAGAAAAGTGAAACTGGGTGAATAAACAAAAAGATTCTTTCCTTTATTTTAACCTCTTTGTTTATAGGAAAGTATGTGGTATAAATGGGTTTATCTGTCTCTATTGGCAAGAGTTCTGATCTCGCTGAAGATTCGATGACGTAAATAGTATCTGGTAGAGAAGCGTCGGATGATTCGTGATATATGGTATCTATAGCGGTACTATAGCTCCAACCCCATGAAAAAGCAAAAAAAAGGAAAGTAATGAAAATGTTCTTTTTATGCATGATTATCCTATTGGGTTCTATTTTGTTATCAAAGCTCCATAAAAAGGGTCACTTGAAAAATTAATTTAAAAAAAGAGTATTGTTTCTAATAATTTTCTTTATCTAGCGATGAATTTTCTAAATTGAAGCCATTCAGTTTCACTTTAACAAAGGTAATACCAAAATGGCTAAGCTTTCTATTGAAGATCTCAATCTTAAGGGTAAACGCGTTTTTATTCGCGTAGATTTTAACGTTCCACAAGATAAAGTCACTGGAGAAATAACCAATACAAAGCGTATTGAAGCAGCTCTTCCTACAATTAAGTATGCTTTAGATCAAGGTGCTTCTGTTGTTTTAGCAAGCCATCTAGGGAGACCTAATGGCCAAGTTGTTCCTAAATACTCTCTTGCTCCTGTGGCAAAAAAGTTAGAAGAGCTTATTGGCTCTCCTGTTCAATTCCTTTCTGACTGTGTAGGTCCAGAAGTAGAAGCTGCTTGTGCTGCTGCAAAACCTGGTAATATTATCCTTCTTGAGAATTTACGCTTCCATATTGAAGAAGAAGGTAAGGCAAAAGATGCAGAAGGAAATAAAATTAAGGCTGATAAAGAAAAAGTGGCTGCATTCCGTGCTTCTTTGACCAAATTAGCAGATGTTTATGTTAACGATGCTTTTGGTACAGCTCATCGTGATCATTCTTCAATGACTGGCGTTCAATTGCAAGAACGTGCTGCTGGTTTCTTGATGAATAAAGAATTAAAAGCTTTTGATCAAGTTCTTAATAATCCTCCTCGTCCATTCCTCGCCATTCTTGGTGGTGCAAAAGTCGCTGATAAAATTCAGTTGATTAATAATTTGCTAGACAATGCAGATGAAATTATCATCGGTGGCGGTATGGCTTTTACCTTTAAAAAGGTGATTAGCGGCACTGAAATTGGTTCTTCTCTTTTTGATGAAGAAGGTGCAAAAATTGTTCCTGACCTTATGAAAAAAGCAGAAGAAAAAGGCAAGAAAATTATTCTTCCTGTAGATTATGTGGCTGCAGATAAGTTTGCTGCCGACGCTCAAACTAAATCTGTTACAGATGCAACAGGAATTCCAGCTGGTTGGATGGGTCTTGATGTTGGTCCTGAATCTACAAAATTATTTGTAGATGCTATCAAGCGTGCTAAAACAATCGTATGGAATGGCCCTGCTGGCGTATTTGAATTCCCTGCTTTTGAAGCTGCTACAAAAGCAATGGCTGATGCTATTGTGGATGTGACTGCCGCTGGTGCTATCACTGTGATTGGTGGTGGTGACACTGCTACTGCAGCGAAAAAGTATGGCGCAGATAAGAAGGTCACTCATACTTCTACAGGTGGCGGCGCTTCTCTTGAACTTCTCGAAGGAAAAGTGTTGCCAGGTGTTGCATTTTTAACTGACAAATAAATTTTACTTCGCTTACGTTTCTAAGCTCTATTTTATTAAATAGAGCTTTTTTTTGTAGCTGATTTTAGAAAATAATAAAAGAGACTTTTTTAGTATTTTTTGCTATTTTTATACTATGAAAAGAATAAGCTTATTTTTATTACTGTTACTTAGTTTTTCTTTGGTGAATGCTTCTGATGAGAAATCCACGGGACTTCTTTCTGCATCTTATAAAGTGGATCCATCTGAATATATTTCAAAAAAACGTTTGATGGGTGGAGCTACTGTTTCTCTTGTACAAGCAGAAACATCTGACTTAAATGTCTTAATTGGAGATATTTATGAATTAGAAGGCTATACTTTTTCTGTGGAAGCTTTTGGTGGCTATTTTATAAAAGATGCTTTAGCTGTTGGTTTAAGGGCTGGTTACGAACGTACTAAAGCGGAAATCGATTTTGCTTTATTAGAAGATCTAGTCGATTTGTCACAAAAGAGAAAGTATTTAAGTCACGGTTTTCTAGTCGAACCTTATCTTAGAAATTACTTAAAACTATTTAATACTAATAATTTATATTTTTTCAATGAAACGGCTTTTTCAGTAGAATACAGTTCTGGTATTTCTCAAACAGATGATGATGAAGAAATGAGTAAAACACTTTCTGACGCATGGACTTTTAAATTTGGTCTTCGTCCAGGTGTAAATATTTTTATGGTCAATGGCCTTGCTTTTGAAACATCTATTAGCTTACTTGGTCTTAGTTCAACTATTTCTACTATAGATGAAAATAATGAAAAAAAGAGTGAGCTAAACTATAACATCATTAACTTTAAAGTGAACTTGCTTGCTTTAAATTTTTCATTGGTGTATTTTTTCTAAAAAAGAGAGATTGTTATGATGTATAAATGGCTGTATCTATTCTTAAGCGTGTTCTTTTTAAGCTGTTCAATGAATATAGATGAGTTTGATGAATCTCATTATCGTAATTTAAGTAATCTTCATTTTGAAAATCAAAAAGGGAATACTCAGTTTTTTGAAGAAGAACATTTAATTAAAGTCTCCTTTCCAGAGGCCGATTCGAAAGTGGAATATGACTATTTAGTCATTGATTCTCTTGATATCAGCGCCTTTTCAAATCTTTATCTTGTGGAAACGAAAATCAAGACTTTACCAGAAGATTCTCTCGGCTGGGATAGTCTTTCTAGAGAAGTGTCTCTTGATTCCGATCGATTAAAAATATCTTCTAAGATCATGCTTCCTGTGAGTCGGGAATTTTGGATTGCTGTTGTTGCAGAAAATGGTAGTCGTTCTTTATGGAAGGTACAAGTAAAAATAGATGGTGAAGTGCTCTCCTCTTCCTCTACATCCTTATCTTCAAGTTCTTCGGCAAAAGTAAACTCCTCTAGCTCTTCAAAACAGGGTAGTTCGTCAAGTGCCGTCTCTTCAAGTTCTTCGGTAAAAGATGAATCCTCCAGTTCTTCCGCACAAACTGGTTCATCAAGCTCTACGAAACAAGAAGATTCCTCTTCTTCTGTTGAGGTAGGTGATCCTCAGATTTTGTCTATGGTGATCGGTGGCGAAAATGCCGTTATTGATCAAGAATCTGGTCGTATTACAGTGCAAAATCTTCCTTTTTTAAGTGACTTAAAAGCTCTTACAATTTCAGAATGTGTCTTTTCAGAAGGAAGTTCTTCTGCTGATATCAATGAAAACGACCTTTTTGATCTAAGCCGAGGTCTTTCAGTGACTGTTGAAAATGAATCTGGAAAGACAAAAGAATACACGATTAAAGCAGGGTATCAGTATGCCAATTCCAATTTTAATAGTTGGGCCGATGATTATGCTTTAGAAGGTACCTATTGGGATAACGGAAATAATGACTTCGGTGAAATTACTGAAAAGTATACAAACAATGAGACTGTGGGCGTGAAGATGGAGTCCAAAAAATTAGGCTTTATTGTGACCAAATTTGCAAGCGGTAACCTTTTTACTGGAGTTTTTAATCCCAAGGGTGTCAGTGCTCTCAATATGACTGGTTATGATAATGGCAATGAACTGATTGATTTTGGCATGCCTTTTACTGGTCGCCCTGAATACATAGAAGTCGATTTTACTTATAGTGGAAATGGTGATTCTTGTGATATTTATATTGTTCTTGAAAATAGAACGTTAACTGAAAATCAAGGGATGAATCAATATCGCTCCTCTTCTGATGTGAATACATTAGTCGCTTCGGCTTGGTATCGTGCAACGGCAGATGATGATTTTTCTGATCCAGATGTTGACTCCATTACTACCAATGAATCAGGTTTTAAAACGCTTCGAATGAAATTACAATATGGTACACCTCTTGAAGGTTCTCCAATTTATGATACGGTTATCTTCTCGGATCAATTGCAGAATGGTAAAGGGATTGATAACCATCTAGTTCAAGGAACTGGAGAAGAAGACGTGACTCATATTCGTATGGCCATGGCTTCAAGTGCTAAAGGTGACGTTTATAAGGGAACGGTTGGAGCGACTTTAATTGTAGATGCTTTGCGTTTAATTTATTAATAAAACGGAAAACGTCTAATTACTAGCTTTTGACTAAAAAATTAGAACCATTCGGCGCGAGACTTCTCGCGCCTTTCTCTTAGTTCTTCAACTACAGAATAAGGCATTTTCATACAGCCTGGAGTATGTGTCACTCCCTCAGAATGAAAGTCTGAACCACCTGTACCTACAAGATGATAACGCTGGGCTATTTCTCTGTATTTTCTACCGACGGTCCCTTTTTGTGCTGGGCTATAGGTTTCGATTCCCTTAATGCCCCATTCGACTAAATTTTCTATTAGAGCGTCATCAACACCGCTTTTATATGGATGAGCTAGTACAGCAATACCGCCCGCGTTTTCAATAAGCCGTATCGTTTGTTGTGGGTTTAAACCTTTCTTTTCTACAAAAGCGACACAACCATCGCCTAGGTATTTCGTAAAGGCCTCAGAAAAAGAGGAAATATATTCTTCGTCTACAAGAGACATCGCGACATGAGGACGCCCTATGACTTTCCCTTTACAATAAGAAAGTACTTTTTCAAAAGTGATATCAATACCAAGTGCGTTTAGTTTTTTTACAATCGCTTTCACGCGAGTGATTCTTTGTTTGGCAAAGTCTTCTAATTCAATATTTAGAGCTAAATTCGTTGGATCGCAATAATAACCGAGAATATGAATATCTTTCCCTTGCCATACAGCAGAAATTTCAATGCCAGGAATGAGCTCTATTTCGGCTTCTTCTGCTGGTTTTAAGGCCATTTTATAGGAGTCTAAGTTATCGTGATCTGTAATGGAAATACAGCGAAGTCCTTTCCTTTTGCAAAAAGTAACCAATTCCTCTACAGAAAGGTTTCCGTCCGAAAGCGTCGTATGCATATGCAAGTCGGCATAGCCGATTTTAGCATTTGTTGTAGAGCGACTACTTTGCATTTAAGAATCCCCATATTGTTGAACAAGGATTTTTATTTTCGATAAGGAATCATCGCTTTCTGGTTTTAGACTAATATTTAGGAATGGAAATTCGGCCTCGGCATAGAAACCAATTCGGCAAGGAGCAGCTGATTTTTTGACTAAATACAATCTTGGTAAAAAGGGTTCTGTTTCAAGATAAAGGCAAATTTCAGCATTAAAAGCGACTAGTTTTTCCTCTATTTCACAAAAAGCAGGCTCACCAAAGCGACAATCACTATCTGTGTAAGAGATAAAGGGGATTTTGACTTTTAATTTGTGAATATCGTTTGTAAGATCGACAGAACCGACTAGTAAAGTTTGGTCTGGATCCCAAAAACGCTCTAAAGCAGTAAGGGTTAGAGCCGATAATTCTCGATTAGAAGGTAAAAAAACAATGGTTCGGTGTGAACCAGATAAGGAGGATGGGTATTCAAAAGCTTCTGTTTCAGCGTCTGCTTTTTTTAAAAACCATTTAAATAACGATGCTTTTGAATAGAATCGGAAAAAGAAAAAAGAAAAACGATCTGCAAAATAGGGTGAAGGTTTCAAAAGATCTCCAAAATACGTTGTGAAGAAATATAAATTTTAAGTATGGCAAAAATGAAGTATTACGCAATAAAAACTCCTCAATTTGAAAAAATTGTGACGAATTGGGATGAATGTTTGGTTTTGATCAAGGGTGTAAAGGGTGTTTTATATAAATCATTTAAGACTTTAGAAGAAGCTGAAAATTGGTTAAAAGGGGTGTCTGAAGAGGCGGATTCTAGCCTTCAAATCTATGTAGATGGCTCTTTTTCACCTGATTTTCCCTATTCTGGATGGGGGCTTGTTGTTGTAGAAAATAATGAGGAACAGTTCCGTTTGGGGGGAGTAACTCCAGAACCTGCAAAAAGTCGAAATATTGATGGAGAACTTTTTGCAGCGATTAAGGCTTTAGAATGGTTAAAAGAGAATCAACGCGTGGGTACGATTTGCCATGATTATGAGGGCATTGCGCGTTTTGCCAAAGGCGAATGGAAAGCTAAAAGTCCTGTTGCCTTAGAGTATATGAAAAAAGCTCGCCCCCTATTAGGCGAAAATAAATTCAAAAAAGTGGACGCTCATACGGGGCATCAATGGAATGATCTTGTGGATCAAATTGCCAAAGATGCCATTTTAGATGCAAAATCGAAGCCATTTTCATTGGAAAAAACGGCTGA